>SAMEA3663299__coassemble_104_pt1 | contig 52194 bp, 41 predicted proteins | sample SAMEA3663299__metabat2_low_PE_003 | metagenome-assembled genome bin SAMEA3663299 (sample SAMEA3663299) | pig gut metagenome | biome: pig gut; feature: pig-associated habitat; material: faeces | place: China | collected 2013 | reverse complement strand
CGTCCCCGTAACTTTTTTATTTGACGACGCTGGAAGCGTCGTCCTCGCAGGGTCTCGTCGCACTTCTAACGACGCTGGAAGCGTCGTTTTTATTATAACCTGTAAGAAATCTCAATATTTTCTCAAAATATTTACAAAACTTTTACTTTCTCTCTTCCCAAATTCTAAAAATTCGCTATACTATTACTGAGATTTATTTTTTTTGAAAGAGATACTATGAGCATAGAAAACAATAATAAACCACGAGGGCTTTTTTCATTAAGTTTTTTGGGGCTTCTCTTTACCCAGTTCACCGTCGCGATGAACGACAATATTTTCCGCTGGCTGCTGGTTCCCATCGGTAAGGCTCGGCTGGGAGTTTATTACGGTGGTGATTACGATTTCGGGGCCAACATCGCCCTGACCATCGGCGGCTTGATGTTCCTCATCCCGTTCATCCTTTTTTCCGGTTACGGAGGTTTTTGCGCGGACCGGTTTTGCAAACGCCGCGTCATGATCATCTGCAAGGCGGCGGAAGTCTTGATCATGCTGTTGGGGATCCTGTTCATCTGGATCGGAAACCCGTGGCTCCTTTTCGTCGTTTTGTTCCTCATGGGGACGCAGAGCGCGTTTTATTCCCCGGCAAAATACGCCTGCATTCCGGAAATCGTCGGCGATAAAAGCATTCCCACTGCCAACGGTCTGATCGGAATGAGCACCATCGTAGCGGTTCTGGCCGGGACGCTGATCGGGAACAATTTGTACGACTGGACCACGCTCCCTGATGCGGACGGACTTCGCAATCTCGCGACTGCTCCGGGCCAACACAATCTCTGGCTTTCCGCGTCGGTTCTCGTCGGCGTGGCGGTTTTCGGTCTTTTGACATCCCTTTGTATTCAGAAAATGCCGGCGCTTGGTACAAAGGCGAAACTGGAAGGATTCCAGAAGCTCCCAATGGGCCAGAGTCTTTCCGATTTCGCGTACTTGTGGCGGCACAAAGCGCTTTTGCTCGTCGCTTTGGGGAGCGCGTACTACTGGGGCCTCGCCTCACTCGCGCAGACGAACATCGACCGCTTCGTGGTTCCGGAAATCACCGAAGCGCAGGGAAACGTGGCGCTCTTCCTCGGCATTCTCGCAATCGGGATCGCCATCGGAAGCGTTTTGGTCGGTTTTTTCATGCGCGGCAAAACGACACTCAAACCGATCGTTTTCTCGGCGTTTGGAATGGCGGTGTGCGCGATCGCACTTTACTTCACACCCGAAGGAACGGGTAAAATGCCGTCCGCGGCCAGCCAGCACGCCCTCATCGCTCTGGTCTTCCTTGGAACTTTTGCCGGGATGTTCGACATTCCGCTGATGGCGTACCTGCAAAAGAACGGGGAGGAATCCCAACGTGGACGCATCATCGGCGGCTCCAACTTCCTGAGTTTCACCGCCATGACGCTTGGCGTGGCAGTTTTCGGCGTGTTGATCTCCGCTCTCGGAACGCGCGGCGTGTGGCTTTTCGCGGGGATCATCACGATTCTGGTCGGCCTGATCTGCGTCTTTTTCGTCTTCCTTCAGAAGTCAGTGGCCGTTTTGTTCCACCTGTTTTACCGGCTTTTCTACCGGATTCGGGTCGAAGGAGCCGAAAACCTCCCGAAAGACGGCCCGTTCGTCCTCGCTTCCAACCACGTCAGCTACCTGGACGGGATGCTCATGTACTACATGCTTCCATTCCGGGAAAAACCGCACATTCTGGTCTGGGCCGCGTTTACACGCCCTGCGCTTTTGCACAAACTGGCGGAACTGAATGGCGTGATCCCGATCGAACCCGGTAAAATGGCCGTCAAAGCAATCCGCGAAGCCACGAAAGTACTCGACGAGGGCCACCCCATCGGAATTTTCCCTGAAGGAGGAATTACCCGCCACGGGACCCTGATGCCGTTCAAGCCGGGAATCGCCCACATGCTCCGCGGCCGGGACCACATTCCGGTGGTTCCGATGTACATCGGCGGGCTTTGGGGAAGCATTTTCAGCCACAAAGACCGGAAATTCCTCTGGAAATGGCCGCAACGTTTTACATGGCGCAAGCTGCTGACGCTCCATTTCCGGCGGGACGTCACGGTTTACATTGGAAAGCCGATCACGGATTTTTGTCACCAGGACGTTCGCGCCCTGCCCGACGCGGTTCAGGCCCTCCAGCATCGCTGGTACACGGAGCACTGGATGACGAATGGTTCGCGCACGGATCAATTCGGCCGTGACCTTATTCCCGTCCGTCAGATGCTTCGCCTTTGGAAGAAAGAACTTCCGAACAGGGTCGCGTTCGCGGACCTTTCCATGGAAATTACACGTCGCAAGGCACTCATTGGTTCACTGATTTTTCGGCGGCGTTTGCATAAATTGCTTGGCAAAGATGAACAGAACGTTGGCGTTCTGATCCCGCCTTGCGTACCTTCCGCGCTCACGAATGCCGCTCTGACGCTCGACCGCCGCGCGGCTGTGAACCTGAACTACACGGTAAGCAATGAGATCCTGAACCACTGTATTCATAAAGTGGACATGAAGCACGTAGTCACGAGCAAAAAAGTGATGGCGGACAAAAACTTCGCCAAATTCAAGCCGGAATGTGATTTGATTTACCTCGAAGACATCAAGGCGTCTGTGACCCTTTGGGACAAAATCTGCGCCATCACGCAAGCGCTTGTTCTCCCGCTCTGGCTGGTAGATCGCCAGTTGGGTCTGCACAAAATCAAGCCCTCTGACACACTGACGATCATTTTCACCTCCGGCTCGACGGGGATCCCGAAAGGCGTGGTCCTTTCACACCAAAATATCGCAGGAAATATTTACGCATTCATGGACATTCTGCAGGTCAACTCTCTGCGTGACAGTGCGCTGGGGATCCTGCCGTTCTTCCATTCTTTCGGTTATACGTGCATTTTATGGGGAACGCTCTCAAAGGGATACCAAAGCTGGTTCCATACCTCACCGCTTGACTTCAGTATAGTCACGCGGATTTGCAGAAAGTACCCGCCTACCATTCTTGTCGGAACGCCGACTTTCCTGCGTATGTACTCACGCAAGCTGAAGCGCGAGGACCTCGAAAATGTCAAAATCGTTGTTTCCGGCGCGGAACGCTGCCCAAGTGCGTTAATGGATGAGTATGAGGCCAAATTTGGGGTACGTCCCGTCCAGGGTTACGGCGTGACCGAAGCCTCGCCGGTCGTGGGTGTCAATATTCCTGTGGACCGCCAGGTCGAAGATTGGATCCCGAAACAGAAAGACGCATCGATCGGCCTCCCGCTCTTTGGAACTTCCGTTCAGGTCCGAAACCTTGAAACGGGCAAACCGTGCAAAGCGAACGAGGTGGGGATGCTCTGGATCTCCGGCATCAACGTCATGCAAGGTTACTACGGCGAACCGGAAAAGACCGCAGAAGTCCTCAAGGACGGCTGGTACTGCACTGGTGATTTGGTTTATCTGGACCAGGAAAACTTTATTTTCATCGCAGGACGATTGAGCCGGTTTGCCAAACTGGGCGGTGAAATGGTCCCGCAGGAAGGGATCGAAGACGCTCTGAACAAGATACTCGGGAATCCTCCCGACGCAGAGCCGAGAGTTGCCGTGACTTCCATCCCCGACGAGAAAAAGGGTGAGAGGATCATCGTTCTGCACACAGGATTGAACCTGAAACCCTCAGAAATCAACACAAAATTTCTGGAACTGGGTTACCCAGCCCTCTGGATCCCCAACGTGGATGCGTATTACCAGGTAGAATCGATTCCGCTCCTTGGGACCGGAAAACCCGATTTATACGCGATCCACGAGACTGCGTTGAAACTGACCTCCGCGGAAGCCTGAGGAAACGCCTTTTGAGCGCCAAATGCCTTTAAAAAAATCAGGGGAGTTAAACATTTCTGCGTTAAACTCCCCTGACTCTTTTTGCTGGAATTACTCACTCATCTTTTTCAAAAAGTTCTCGCACTTCTTCGCGAATTCCACGTTTCCTTCTTCCTCAGCCAGTTTCTTCGCGAATTGGAAGTCGGCCATCGCCTTTTCCTGCTCACCGAGATGGTAGAAAGCCTGACCTCGACTGAGAAAAACGTCCGGGGTGTCTGCGCCGAGTTTTTCCGCCTCGGTGAAGTCCGCAATCGCTTTTTCGTATTCCAGCTCTTCCATGAACGCCAACCCGCGGAATCGGTACGCCTCGGGGGTTTTCTCACGGCGCACGACTTCATTGAAGACTTTCAACGCCTCGCCGATTCGATCCATTTCGACCAGAATTGACCCCTGATCGATCAAATAGTCTACATTTTCGGGTTCATTCTCGATTGCGAGTTTAATGTCGGCCAACGCGCCTTTCAAATCACCTAGTGCCCGTTTCGCACTCGCACGGAAGTCATAAACCAATAATTCCGGATCGATTTCGATTGCTTTTTCCAGATACTTGAGCGCTTTTTCGTAATCCTCTTCATAGAGCTTGATCTGGCCGAGCATTCCCCACGCGATCACATTTTCCGGATCCAGCCGAACGGTAGCTTTCAAATCCCTCAGAGCCTCTTCGATCCTGCCGAGGTGGAAAAGCGTCTGGCCCCGGCCGCATAGCGCATCGGGACTTTCCGGGTCGAGGGTCAAGGCCGCATTGAAGTCTTGCAGGGCGTCTTCATAGCGCTCCAGTTCAAGAAGTGTCTTACCGTGACTTTCCACAACCATGATGTTTTTCGGGTCGAGGGCCATGGCTTGGGCGTAATATTTTTCAGTATTTTCAAAATCCTGAATGATTTCATAGGTCATGGCACACATGATGGCGGTTTCAAAGTCCGGCGAAAAACTCAGGCGCTTCTCGAAAATATCGATCGCCTCCTGATACCGGCCCAAAATCTGAAGCGCGACCCCACAATCATAATACGCATCCACAAAATCAGGATTTTTCGCAAGGATCGCCAACAATTCACCCGCCGCCTCTTCCACTAAATCCTGAAGAGCGTGCACGTGAGCGATGAGGTACTGCACCTCAATATTTCCCGGTTCCAGTTCCAACGCCGATCTCAGAGCAATAACAGCTTCGTCGAACAGCTCCAGTTCCATGGCGCTTCGACCAAGCAGATAAAGCGCTTTGAACGATTTAGGCGAGAGAGCCGAGGCATCTTTGAAAACTCCCAATGCTTCTTCTACGTCACCAAGCTCCAGTTTCTTGAGGCCCTGAAGAAGCTGCGGCGCGATCAAAAGATCGGCTTCTGACATTGGGCTGTTCTTGATCGATTCAAAGAAATCTTCCTGATTCGGTTTTTCTTCCTGCATAATTCACCTGACTGAAAGGGAAATACCGTCTTGACGTAAATCCATCGAAATTGTGATGGGTATCAACATTCCCGTTTTTCATTCTTTTTTTTATTTTACTTCTTTAATTCTTTCAGGCAAGGGGGCGAGAGAGAAAAAAACCTAAAAATTTTAGCAAAAAATTTCCTTTTTTTTCTTCAAAGTGGTAGAATATTTTTGTTTATTGGGTATAATTAATAAATTGTAACTAATAATATTTTGAGGAGGTTCGCCATGACAACGAAAAATTTTCGCTCGGTGCCCAAATTTTCCCGAATGGTTTTCAGCCTGTTTTCTGCTTTGCTCTTGCTGGCTTTTCCAGCATTGGCACAGCAGATCCACACATCCAGCCCCATGCATAACCTGTCTGATTCATTCAGCGAATCCATAGGTTCCAGTTGGGGTCTCTCCGGGAAAAACTGGTTCATTGACGTTGGCGGCGGTCGTACCGGAATGCCTCCCCAATTTGGAAATTTCAGCGAGGGGGGCCTGAAAACCGGTTTCCAGTTCCAGAAAGGCGGAACGTCCGGGTATTTTAACGGTTGGGCGCATCAGAACGCAAGCCGTTCCAACTCGACACAAATTCCATCTGTGACATTTATGAATGGCCAGGGCGGGTACTTCCAGGACGTCACGGAAACTCCGTTCGTGGTCAGCGTCCTGCCGGTCGTGGGAGCGTTCAACACGTTTCCGACCCCCATGCCGAACGACCCCACTACAACGCTCAGCAATTCTGTGCTGGATCAGAGAATCGAACATCTGAATCAGCAAAAAGCCAAACCACGCGCAATCCGCGAGCATCCGAATGCTCCGGCTCTGAAACAGGTGGATGACGTTCCCAGACACACGCCGAAAAAAACCGCTTCCGGCAAACGACCGAAGGAACAGACACAAACGCACGTTTCCCGAAGTCAGGATTCGCATACAGCGGACTCGCCAGCTTTGAGTGTTTCTGAAATGAAACGCAGGAACCGCGCCAGAAAGCAGGATGAGTGAGCTCGCTGTTACCCATTAACATTAAAATAAAAGAATCATTTTTTTGAAAAGGAGACCACGATGAATAAACCGTTTTTCTTTATTCTCCTCACATTGGTTTTTCTCCCTGTTTCCAGTCTTCCGGGAGCGGAACCCGTTCCGGTACAAATTCCAGAAGAGGAACTTACACCTGATGTCATTGAAGCCCCCGCGCCAAATCCAAAGAAAACATCCGAAAAAGCATTTTCCATTTTAAAAAACGAGCCGACGAAATGGGAAGAAGCGGAAACGGCCTCCGATCAGTTCCCGGTAGTGGAAGAGATTCCTACCCCGGAACCGCAGACCATCATCGACGATGTTCCCGCCATGGATTCCGGAGCCCAGTCAGTTCGTACGTCTTCTGGCCTGATTCCTTTCAATCCCTCTGGATCGACGCAGGAAACAGGGGACTATGAAGCCGGTTATGCCGTAACAGACCCTGCAAATTTCCTCATTTCCATTTTCCAGAAGCATCAGTTCCCTTACGCTTTCATTCGGGCAGAAGCTCTCCTTGAAAACACGCAGAGCCAACCATTAAATAATCAGTTCGTTCAGATGCAGATCCCTGTGGTGATTTCGTTCGATACGGAATCGTTTATGGCATTTCAGGCCGAGCTGGAAGCCGCTCTGGAAATCATTTCCTTGTCCTTTCAAAATGAAGTCGGCCAGCAGCGTCCTCTTCAGGGAAGGAAAATGATTCGGGAAGGAGTCACTCTGAATGTTCCCGACGGGACGGGCAATTATAAATCCTACAAACTTCCCAAGGAGTGCAGAGAAATCCTGGCTCAATACGCGGCTTTGGTCCCGGTCGGGAAAATGACTTTTTACGACGAAAAAGAAAATGCCTTGCAAAACCTGTATTTCCCATTTTTGTACCGCGACATCGTGAAGGCGTTCCCGATCAATCTCCTGGAAGTTTATCAGGGTGAACACCAGACGATCAGGATTCTGGAACATCAGAACGACCCGTTCATGGAATTCGTTCAGAATGAGGGAAAATCGTTCGTGATTCCGAAACATTTCCCGGTTATTCTGGCCTATTCCGCTTCAGCCGAGTTCCTCGAGAAGCTGGCCAATGAGTACTATCTGGAGCCGGTTTTCCGCAGGCCTGATCCTTTACCGCAGATTCCCATGATGCTCGAAATGGAACTTCCGACAATTCAGTTCCAGAACATTCGCTTTATTAATTGTGAAATCATGACGGACCGTCCCGGCGAAGCTGTCGCGAAACCGGGCGACAATTTCATTATTCAGGAGAACTCTCAGGAAAGTGTTTTGACGGAATCGGAAGTAATACCAGACAGTCCTGCTGAAAAAACCACCCGGAAAGAAGCAGAGCCAGTCATCCCACTGGAACCGGCAGACGAAGAAATGCCGTTTATTCTGGAAGAAATTCCCGCGTCAGAAACCAATTAATGAAAAAAACCTTAATATGAAAAACGTTTTTGAGAGAGGATCCTCCCTGAACCCTCCTCAAAAACGTTTTTTTGTTTTGTTTCGTTTTACTTTTCTAACGAATCACGACTACAGCGTATTTTTTCTTCCCCAGACGCAGCACGATCACGCTTTCACTGGCCAAATGCTCGGTCGTGAGTCTCAACCCAAAGTCCGTCACGCGTTTATTATTCACATAAAGCCCGCCCTGCTCCAGTGCGCGGCGAACATCCGACCGGGTTTTCGCGACACCAGCCTTCACAAGCGCCTCGTTCGCTGCGATTCCGGCTTCCAGCTCCGCCCGGGTGTACTCCACGGAAGGAACGTCCCGGAAAATCGCCCGAAGCTGCTCGTCTTTCAAATCGTGAATTTCTGCGCCGAAGAAAATCTCCGTCGCCTTCTGAGCCGCCTCAAGCCCCGCCTGACCGTGCACGATTTTCGTGATCTCCTCCGCGGCACGGCGCTGGCCGAAACGTTTTTCCGGCGCGGCGGTATGCTCGGCCACGATCGCTTCCACCTCGTCCCGAGTCAGGTCGGTCATGAGGCTCAAGAGCTTCACGACTTCGGAGTCCTCGACGTTCATCCAGTACTGGTAGAACTGGTACGGCGAGCATTTTTCCGCGTCGAGCCACAACGCGCCGGACTCAGTTTTGCCCATTTTCGTTCCGTCTGACTTCGTGAGCAGCGGCGCGGTGATCCCGTAAAGCTGGACCCCTTCCATGCGGCGGGCCAAGTCGATCCCGGTCGTAATATTTCCCCACTGATCGCTTCCGCCGACCTGCAGTTCGCAGCCGAATTCGCGGTACAAATGCACGAAGTCGTACGACTGGAGGAGCATGTAGCTGAATTCCGTGTAGCTCAGCCCGTTCTCGCGTTCGAGGCGGGATTTCACGGAGTCTTTCGAGAGCATCACATTCACGGGGAAGCACTTCCCGACGTCGCGCAGGAACTCGATGAACGTTTTGTTCGCGAGCCAGTCGTAATTATTCACCAGCCTGGCGTCCATCGGCCCGTCGCCGAATTCAAGGAACCGGCCGACCTGCTTCTTGATGCACTCGACGTTATACGCGACGGTCTCGGCTGTGAGCTGCTTGCGTTCGGCGCTCTTTCCGCTCGGGTCGCCGATCATTCCCGTGGCCCCTCCGACCAGAGCGATCGGGCGGTGGCCGGCCTTCTGGAAACGGCGCAGGATCATGAGCGCCATCAGATGCCCGACGTGCAGACTGTCGGCGGTCGGGTCAAAACCGGCGTACAGGGCGCGCGGTTTTTCCATCAGCCAGTTCGAAATATTCGCGTCATCGGTCGTTTGAAAAATCTGCTTGCGCCAGCGCAGTTCCGCAATCACATCACTCAGCGGTTCGGTCATTGATCCAGTCCTCGGTTCAAGGGAAAAAGAACAAAAAAGGGGAAACGCCCAAAGAAAAAACGGGCGCTTCGCTCAAAATTTTCCTAATTATAGCGTGTTTCTTTTTTCGCGCAAGGGGAGGGCCGGGAAGTTCTTTTCCCCAAAACGCCGCGCCCCCGCTTGACTTTTTTCTCGACTCCATTTAAAATGGAAACGCGTAAAGAAAAGTTCCAAAAGGTCCAACGCTCAAGAAGTTCCAGAAACCTCAAAACTGGTTCCAGAGCGCAAGCCCATCCCACTTCAAACCCCGACTTAAACACGGATTTCCACGGATTAAATGGATTTACGCGGATTTTTAAAGAAAAAGGCGTAAACTCTTTCCAGAAGAAATCCTTTTAATCCCTTAAATCCGTGGAAATCCGTGTTTAAATCCCGCGTTAAAGCGGGACTGGTTTTCCTTTTTTCCTGATTCGTCCGCTGGCCCTTCACCTTTCCTCCGGAGGCTTTTATGCGTTTCCTTTCCGTCCTTTCCCCCCTTTCCATTTTCTTTTTGCTTTTTGCTTCCCTGACGTTTGCCGACGAAAAAACGGTCGAGCGCTGGACCGCCGCGGAATGGGAATTCCACGCCGCGCAAGACTGGACCGAGGCGCAGGCGTTCAGTGACGTGACCCTCGACGTGACGTTCACCTCCGAAAAAGGAACCGTTCTGGTCGTTCCGGCTTTCTGGGACGGCGGAAACGTCTGGCGTGTCCGATTCGCCCCGACCGAAACCGGCATCTGGCGCTTTGAAACGCGCTGCACGCCCCAGGATCCCGGCCTGAACGGTCAAACCGGCTCCCTGAAAGCGGTCCCGTACGCCGGCGATCTGGAGGTTTTCCGCCGTGGTTTCGTCACGACGCGCGAGGGACTGAAATATTTCGTTTACGCCGATGGAACGCCGTTTTTCTACCTCGGCGACACGCACTGGAGCATGATGGCCGAGGAGTTTGACGAGCCGGGCCCGAACGCCGGCGATCTGAAGGTCGAGTCCCATTTCAAAACGATCGTGGACCGCCGCGTCCAGCAGGGTTTCACCGTTTACCAGTCCGAACCGATCGGGAAGCAAATCAATTTTGCCGACGGGATCCAGCTCAGCGACGTGGAGGGGTTCCAGAGCATGGACCGCTACTTCGCCTACATCGCGCAGGCCGGCCTGACCCACGCCAACGCGCAGTTTTTCTATCCGTCCGAGATGAAAGCGATCGAAAACGACGAGGCGTACCTCGAACGCCTGACCCGGTACTGGGCCGCGCGTTACGCCGCCTACCCGGTCTTCTGGACGCTGGGTCAGGAAGTCGATGACGATTTCTACGGGAAATTCAGCCGCGAGAAAAACCCCTACGTGAAGGTCTGCGAGTGGCTCCACCGGTACGACCCCTACAAGCACCCGATCACCGGGCACCAGGAAAACGCCGCCTGCGTGGGTCGGCTGGGAAACGGCGAAAAGATCCAGCCGTCCCTTTTCCAGAACGTCCCGGGCCACACGTGGTACGGCGTGCAGTGGTCACGCCAGCTGAATCGGCCCTTTGACCTGAGCGTCCCGAAGGATTTCTGGGACGGCGGCAAAGGCAAGCCCGCGATCCTCTACGAGGGGAAGTACTGCTTCCTCTGGACGAAAGACTTCGGCGCCCGTGCGCAGGGGTGGTACGCCTTCCTGACCGGTCTTTACGGCTATGGCTACGGCGCGGCGGACATTTGGCTCTACCGCGGAAAGTACGACATGAATACGACTTCCCGCCACGACGGCGTTTCGGCCGTGACCCCGGAAGACAAAGCGGTGCCGTGGCCCAAGGCCCTCGAGTTCCCGTCCGCCCGCCAAATGACGCTCATGAAGCAGTTCCTCCAGGCGCGCGAGTGGTGGAAACTCGTTCCGGAATTCGCGGGGGATGAGATGAAATTCGTCCCGGAAAATCAGGACGTTTTTTACGTCGGAGCGCACGAACAGGCCGCGCGTTTCATCTTTTACTTCTACTCACCCGGCCCCGCCACGGGAACGCTTCAGGCCCTTCCTGCCGGCCGCACGCTTTCAGCCGTCTGGTTCGACCCGCAGACCGGCGAGTCCAAAGAGCCCATCTGCTTGACCGTCGCCGAGGACGGCACCGCCGCGCTGCCGAAAAAACCGAATGATGAGGACTGGGTTTTGGAGGTCCATTAAGCATTTTTACGGGGACGACGCTTCCAGCGTCGTCATGTGGAGTGCGATGATACAGTCGCGCAAGCGACATTCATCGCTTTCCCTTGCGGCAATACCGCCTCGAAGAGGCGTTTGCCGCTGAAGTACGTTGTGCGTTTCCCACGGGAAAAATCGTTTTCGCCGCCAAGTTTTCAAGTCGCTAAGTGAAAGCGGCAAGTGAAGCCTTCGGCTTCTGTATTGCCGCACTCCATATAACGACGCTGGAAGCGTCGTCCCCGTAATTCCATAAATCTTCTGAAAATCTCGCCTCCCGTCCTTGAAACGTCTGGAAAATCGTGTATAATACCGTTAAGTTTTTTTCTTTTCAGACCTTTTTGCCGTTCATCGTCACCGTGTGCCTCGGTTCGGTCTGCCTCAATTAACTTTTTTACTTCGGGAATCGAAATGCTTTGGGAAATTGATATTTATCCGAAAGCCAGTCAGGTCGATGCGCTGGCGAACGAAGTTTTGACCGAGTCTCAGGCTCTCGGTCTGGGAACCGCTTCCATGAAGGTCCGCACCTGCCACGGCTACCTGCTCCAGGGCGAACTGAATGAAGCGCAGGCCACGAAAATCGCGCGTGAGCTTTTGGCCGACTGCGTGGTTGAGGACCCGGTGGTTTTCCCGGTCAGCGACGCGAAAGACGCCGAAAACGGCGAGATCCTCCTGAACGTTCTGCCCAAACCCGGCGTCATGGACCCGGTCGCCAATTCGGCCCTGAAAGCCATGAAGGAAATGAACGAGCCGGTCGCCGCCGTCCGTACGTTCCGCAAGTTCTTCATCTCGGGTTTTGATCCCGCCCAGATCGACAAACTGTGCTGGAAGATCCTCGCCAACGACGCGATCGAGCAGGTCGTGAAAGGCCCGTTCACGTTCGAGCACCTCGAAGTCGGCAGTCCGTACCACTTCAACCTCGTGGTCGTCCCGATCCGCACGATGAACGACGACGAGCTGAAAACCCTCGCGCTCAAGGGCCAGCTTTACCTCTCGCTGATCGAGATGCAGACGATCCAGAAGCACTTCCAGGAACTGGACCGCGACCCGACCGACGTCGAGCTGGAAACCATCGCGCAGACCTGGAGCGAGCACTGCTCCCACAAAACCCTGGCCGGCCGCATTTCGTACCGGGACGGCGAGCGCGAGATCACCTTCAAAAACATGCTGAAGGAGACGATTTTCGCCTCAACGCAGGAGATCCGCAAAAACCTCGGCGACAAAGACTGGTGCGTGAGCGTCTTCAAGGATAATGCGGGCGTCGTGACGTTCGACGACCAGTACAACATCTGCTTCAAGGTGGAAACGCACAATCACCCGTCCGCGCTGGAGCCCTACGGCGGCGCCAACACGGGGATCGGCGGCGTCATCCGTGACCCGATGGGGACGGGAATGGGCGCCAAGCCGGTCGCCAACACGGACGTTTTCTGCTTCGCTCCGCCGGAAATTCCGCTCGAAGATCTTCCTCAGGGCGTTCTTCACCCGAAACGGGTCATGCGCGGCGTCGTGTCCGGCGTGCGTGACTACGGAAACCGCATGGGGATCCCGACCATCAACGGCGCGGTCTTCTTCGACGAGCGCTACCTCGGAAACCCGCTGGTTTACTGCGGAAACGTCGGTCTGATCCCGGTCGATAAATCGTTCAAAAAGACCAACCCGAACGACCTGATCGTGGCGGTCGGCGGCCGCACGGGCCGTGACGGGATCCACGGCGCGACGTTCAGCTCCGCCGAGCTGACCCACGAGAGCGAATCGCTCTCCGGCGGCGCCGTCCAGATCGGAAACGCCATCACCGAGAAGATGGTCCTCGACATTTTGCTCGAAGCCCGCGACCGCGGCCTTTACACGGCCGTGACGGACTGCGGTGCCGGTGGTTTCTCCAGCGCCGTCGGCGAGATGGGCGAGGAGATCGGCGCGGAAGTCTGGCTCGACAAGATCCCGCTCAAATACGAAGGTCTGACCTACAAAGAAATGTGGATCTCCGAGGCTCAGGAACGCATGGTCTTCAGCGTCCCGGACGAAAAATGGCCGGAAATGAAAGCCCTGTGCGACTCGGAAGGCGTCGAAGCGACGGTCATCGGCCGGTTCGTCCCGACCGGAAAACTCATCATGACGTACGACGGCACGCAGGTCTGCGACCTGACCATGGCGTTCATGCACGACGGCCGCCCGCCGGTGGTCCGTGAGGCGGTTTACACGCCGCCGGTCGCCGAGCCGATGAACCTCCCGATCCGGCCGGACTACACGGAGGACCTCGTGAAGATCCTCGGTTCCTACAACGTTGCGTCGAAGCACTGGGTGGTGCGTCAGTACGACCACGAAGTCCAGGGCGGCTCCGCGATCAAACCGCTCGTCGGCGTGAATAATGACGGCCCGGGCGATGCGTCCGTCTTCCGTCCGCGGCCCGAAACCATGCGCGGCGTGGTCATTTCCAACGGCATGAACCCCTGCTACGGCGAGTGCGACACGTACTGGATGGCCGCCAGCGCGATCGACGAGGCCCTCCGCAACGCCGTCGCCGTGGGCGCCGATCCGGAAAAAATCGCCATCCTCGACAATTTCTGCTGGGGGAACACCGACCGGCCCGAAACACTTGGCTCGCTCGTCCGCTCGGCCATCGCCTGCCGCGATATGTCGGTCGCGCTGGGGACGCCGTTCGTCAGCGGCAAAGACTCGCTGAATAACGAATTCCGTCCCGCGGGCAAAGAGCCGATCAGTATTCCGCCCTCCCTGCTGATCTCCGCGATGGGCCAGGTCGAAGACGTGCGCAAGTGCGTGACGATGGACCTGAAAGAAGCCGGCTCCGCGCTTTACATCGTCGGCGCGACGCGTGAGGAAATGGGCGGTTCCCACTTCGGACTCGTCAATAAGATCCCCGGCGGCGAATGCCCGAAGGTCGATTTCCCGACGACGAAAAAGACGCTCAAAGCGGTTTACGACGCGATCCAGGCCGGTTTGGTCCGTTCGTGCCACGACCTTTCCGAAGGCGGGCTGGCGGTCGCCGCGGCGGAAATGGCCTTCGCCGGCGAGCTGGGCGTTGAGCTGGACCTGACGGCCGTCCCGTTCGACGGAAACGCCTCCGACGCGGCCATCCTCTTCAGCGAGTCGAACACGCGCTTCCTGGTGGAAGTCCTTCCGGAAAACGAAGCCGCCTTCCAGGCCGCTCTTGAGGGCGTCGCCTGCGCGAAGATCGGCTCCGTGAACGACGGCGTGAAAATGACGGTCAAGGGCCTCACCGGCGCGGCGGTCATTGACGCGAACCTGGCCGACCTCAAGAACGCGTGGATCAAGCCCTTAGACCTTTAAGCCACTCTGGAGGAAAGTATGTCCCTGAACCCGGCGATTCGTACTTCCTGGCTTTGGCTGGTGCTGACGATCCTGGCGGACCTTTCCTTCGGGTTTGGCTGCGCGACGAAAATTTACCTCTGGGTGGTCGTCGCGCTGCCAGTCCTTTTTTTAGTCTTTCCGCTTTCAGCTTTGGCGGCTTTGAGTGAACTTTCGCCTCAAAGTCTTTCCGAGCCAGGGGCAAAATCCTGGGTGAAGTCGCGGAAAGTGTTGAACGAGTGTTTTTTCCTGGGAATCATTTGCGCCGTTTTCTTTTTAAGCCCGTATCATGCGAGATCGGAAATGGTTTGGCTGATTGTTTTCATGGCGATCGTGGCTTCGGAGCTTTGGCTTCTGATTGCCACACGCCAGATTTTTGCCAAATTTCGCGAGAAATGCGTAGCCCGTGCCCTTTGGACGCAGTACCTTGCCGGACTTCCCATCCTTTTCTCGCTTTGTTACATCTTTTGGGAAATCCTTTCCTGAAAGCGCTGGAACAAACCACTTGAACCCTAAGAATATAAGAAAATTTTATAGATTTTTCTTATATCCACTTGACTTTTAACGTGAATTCGTTATAATATAATGCGTTACGAAGTCCAAATCACCAAAAAAGCCCTGAAGCAGCTCCGAGCCATTCCAAAGCCGTTTAACGCCAATATTTTTGCAGCGATTCGGAAACTGGAAAACACGGAGACATGGGGCGATGTGAAACGTTTAACAGATCACGAATACAAATACCGTCTGCGCGTTGGTAACTATCGGGTCTTGTTTGATACAGAGGACGACGTTCGTATTTTAGAAGTTCAAGAAGTAAAAAAACGTGACGAAAGGACCTACTAATGGAAACCTCGGTCCAGTTTATTACACAAAACAATCAGCCGGCTTTTGCGGTCATTCCGTACGCGGAGTATGAGGACATGCGCCGCCGGCTTGAAATTGCGGAAAAGAAATCCGAACAGGTCACGGTCCCCCTTGATATTGCGGAAATGAACGTCCTTCAGGGGTACAGCCTCGTGAAAGCGTGGCGGATTTACCTGAAAAAAACGCAAAAAGAAGTGGCGGCGGCTTTGGGGATCACCCAAAGTGCGTTTTCCCAAATCGAGAAATCCAACTCAAATCATACCGAAACGCTCCTGAAAATCGCGAATTATTTCGGGATCTCCATCGAGCAACTGACGGAATAGAAACATCGTTTGGGGAATCCTTTCCCAGACGTTCCCAAAATAACATTTCAATTAAAATTCAATTTTCATCGAGAAAAACCCATGAAACCAAACGTTTTGATCATGCGTGCCCCGGGCACCAACTGCGACCTGGAAACGGCTTACGCCTTCGAGAAGGCCGGTGCCACGACGGAACGGATTCACGTGAACCGTCTGCTCGAAAATCCGTCGCTTTTCGATAATTTCCAGATCCTCTGTTTCCCCGGCGGGTTCAGCTATGGCGACGACATTTCGTCCGGCCGGATCCTTTCGAACCAGCTCCTCCATCACCTTTCCGACCAGCTTCAAAAGTTCCGCGACGACGGCAAACTCGTGCTGGGGATCTGCAACGGTTTCCAGATCCTGATCAAAACCGGCCTTCTGATCCCGGTGGACGGGGAGCCGCTCGCGACGCTGGCGTGGAACAACTGCCAGCGCTTCCAGGACCGCTGGGTCGAGCTGAAGAAGCACCCGAACTGCAAAAACGTCTTCCTGAAAGGGATCGACCGGCTGTACATTCCCGCCGCGCACGCCGAGGGGCGTTTCGTGGTGAAAGACGCCGAGACGCTCAAAAAGTTCGAGGAGAACGGCCAGATCGCCCTCCAGTACGCCCCACTGAATTTCTCGAAGTTCGAGGAACCTGCAAAATACGACTCAAACGGGATCCTTCAGTACCCCGACAATCCGAACGGCGCCGTGGCAAACATCGCGGGCCTGGGCGACGAAACCGGCCGCGTACTGGGCCTGATGCCGCACCCGGAACGTCACATCGACCCGACGCAGCACCCGCAGTGGACCCGCCGTAAGACCCAGCCCGCCGAAGGTGAGGGCCTCCAGATGTTCCGCAACGCGGTGGAATATTTTAACTGAAAAAACGGGAAAACTCATAAAAACCAGCGTACGCGACGCCGAAGCCCACAGAAAACGCCCGAAGCCGCAATAGGCCCCGCGGATGAGGCGGATTTGGGCGGATTTTTAATTAATTAAAGAAGCCTCAAAAAAGCTTAAACCCTTTTTCCAGGTGCAAGCGCCGCCAGGTTCAAACTTCCATTTAAACACGGATTTTCACGGATTAAAAGGATTTCCACGGATTATTTAAAGGATTTTTTAAGGATTTCATTTCGAGTTTTGATTGCTCAAAACCAAATCCTTTTAATCCATTGAATCCGTGGAAATCCGTGTTTAAATAAAAGGGTGGAAGTGAAACGGGCATGGTGTTTGCGGCGGGCTTGACCCGATTCATTATTCGTTATTCGTTCTTCATTATTCATTTAAATCCGGCGAATTGCAAAATTTCTTCTCTCCCCCCCTTGAAGATTTCTTTGAATTGTGGTATTCTAGGATAAAACTGTATTTTTTCTCACTCAAATTTCCCACACTCAACGGAGAAAACCATCATGGTCATGAAGAAATTCATCAACAATCCGGCCAATCTCACCGCGGAACTGCTCGAAGGGCTCGAAGTCTGCGCAGGGGACATCATTTCGCTCGAAGCGGGCGATCTGGAGGAGCGCAAACTCGTTTGCCGCAAGGAGAAGAAAGCCGAAGATAAAGTGGCGCTCGTCACGCTCGGCGGCGCGGGCCACGAACCCGCCCTTTCCGGTTTCGTCGGAAAAGGCATGCTCGACGTCAGCGTCGTGGGCGACATTTTCGCGGCTCCCGGCCCGATGGAAGTGCTTGAAGCGCTGAAAATGATGAATCGTCCCGCCGGCACGCTCCTGATCACCCTCAACCACGCGGGTGACGTCCTTTCCAGCGACATGGCGCAGCAGATGGCCGCCGATTTCGGGCTGGAAAACATCGTGAACGTGAACACGCACGAAGACATCGCCCCGGGCGCCGACGCTCCGATCGCTGACCGCCGTGGTCTGGTCGGCTGCGTGCCGCTCGCGAAAGTCGCCGGTGCTGCGGCCGAACGCGGCTGGAATCTCCAGGAAGTGGCCCGCATCGCGAACAAATTCAACGACAACATGGCGACGCTGGCCGTGGCTCTGCGCGGCGCGACGCACCCGTCCAACGGAATGGTCATTTCCGAACTGGGCGATGATGAAATGGAAATCGGCATGGGCCAGCACGGCGAAGCCGGCACCGGCCGCGGCAAGATGCTGACCGCCGATGAAACGGTCGAAAAGATGCTCGTTCCGCTCGTCGATGCGGTGAAAGCCGGCAGCGGCGACAAAGTCCTGCTTCTGGTGAACGGCTCCGGCGCGACCACGATGATGGAAATGCTGATCGTGGCCCGGGCCGCCAAGAAATTCTTCGACGCTCGCGGCATCGAGCTGGCCGTCTGCAAAGCGGGTGAATTCCTGACCGTTCAGGAAACTGCCGGCTTCCAGTTCCTGCTGGCCAAAGTCGATGACGAGATCCTCGACCTGTGGAACGACCCGTGCGAAACCTTCGCGTGGAACTGGTGAAAAGGCGAGCGGGGTCAGTGATGACTCCGTAAATTTGCAAGCGGGGTCGGTGACGGCCCCGTAAACCTTTGACTGATTTTCCTCTGAATATTTTCTTCTTCCGAAAAATTTCTTCTCAAACCTCTTTACCCCCCCCTTGAAGAAACCGTGGAATTTGGTATTTTAAAGGAAAGTTTTTGCGTTTTGCGTGTTTGTTTACTGAACCTTTTTAGGGGATTGAATTCATGCCCATCACACTCCAATCTTTCGTCGAACGATTCCGCAAATCGTTCCAACTCATCCGCGATAACGTGGAGATCCTCACGACCCTTGACGCGCACACCGGTGACGGTGACCACGGCGTCACCATGGTCCGCATCGTCGATAAAGCCGAAAAGGCGATCGAAACCAAAGGTTTCGGCGATTTTGCCGCCCTTTTCAAAGCGATGGGAATGGGCGCAATGTCCGCCGGCGGCGGGTCCGCGGGGCCGCTCATGGGGCAGTTCTTCATGGGGCTGGCCAACGGGATCCCGGCTGACACGCAAGCGGTCGGAACGCCCGAAATCGCGAAGCTGATCGAGGCCGGCTACCTCGGAATGTTCAAATTCTCCAAAGCGGAAGTCGGCGCCCGCACGATGATGGACGCTCTGAAACCCGCCGTTGACGCCCTGAACGCCGCTGCGGAAGCCGGGAAAGACCTGGAAACCGCCCTTTGCGACGCCCGAGACGCCGCCGCCGCGGGAGCCAAAGCCACCGAGCAGATGCTCGCCAAATTCGGCCGCGCCCGCAATCTGGGCGACCGTGTGCTGGGTAGCGCAGACCCTGGCGCAACGAGCTGGAGCTTCATTTTTGCAGGACTTTGTGAGTAATTTTGGAAGTGCGGTGATACAGCGCACAGCGCATTCACCGCTTTCCTTTCCGGCAATCCAGCCTCGAAGAGGCATTTGCCGGTGAAACTCGCGGGACTTTGCGGGGATGACGCTTCCAGCATCGTCTGAGAAATACATTATAATTTGACGACGCTGGAAGCGTCGTTCCCGTAAACCACGTGAAACCTCTTTTTAATCGCCACATTTTTCATTCGTTAAAGTGAAAGCGGCAAATGAAGCCTTCGGCTTCTGTATTGCCGCACTCCAATACATTTTTTCACCTACTAACCAAAAAGGAACTTTCCAATGGCTGATGCTCAAGGCAACAAAATCGCGAAAAACTTCTACGTGGACGTGAAACCGGAAAACAAAGGTTTCTACCTCAAGGGGCTCAACGGTTACGACTGGGGGATCCAGAACCGTATGACCCGCATGTTCAACAAAAAATCGGGCCACACGGTCATGCTCGCTTTTGACCACGGCTACATCATGGGCCCGACCGCCGGTCTGGAACGCATGGATATTACCGTCAAACCGCTCATCGAGTACGCCGACGTTCTGATGTGCACGCGCGGCGCGCTGCGTTCCTGCATTCCGTCCGACTCGAACAAACCGGTCGCTCTGCGCTGCACCACGGGCGCGACGCTCCTGAACGAGCTGAGCTACGAGTGCCTTGGCGTTGACATTGATGACGCGGTGCGTCTGAACGCCTCCGCCATGGCCATTCAGGTCTTCGCCGGCGCGCAGTACGAGCACAACTCCCTCGAAAACCTGGCCAAAGCGATCGACAAAGGGATCCGCTACGGTATCCCGACGCTCGGCGTGACCGCCGTGGGTAAAGACATGGCGCGCGATGCCCGCTACTTGGGCCTTGCGACTCGTGTTTGCGCGGAGATCGGCTGCCAGTTCGTCAAGACGTACTACTGCGAAAACTTCGAAGAAGTGGCCGCGGGTTGCCCGGTCCCGATCGTGATCGCCGGCGGCAAGAAGATCCCGGAACTCGACGCACTGACCCTCGCCTACAACGCGATCAACGCTGGCGCCTCCGGTGTGGACATGGGCCGCAACATTTTCCAGGCCGAATGCCCGTGCAGCATGCTCCAGGCCGTCCGTGAAGTCGTCCACAACGGCGCGACCCCGGCCCAGGCGTATGAGATGTACCAGGATTTGATGAAGAAATAAAATTGAAGAAATGGGAGGCGGTAATGAAGCGCGAAGCGCGGAATTACGCGCCGGGTTGAAATGGTTTAGCCCGTTCAAACGCGTAATTCCGGCCTCCGGCCTCCATTACCGCCTCCCAAATACGCCGGCCCTCCGGATCTGATCTCTCAAAAAGTCGGAATTTCTCTCGCGATTCTTGCCGCTTCTTCATCCGTCACCGGTCTTTTGAGTACGATCACCTGATCCACCGCCACGGCGCACAGGGGATGGTTCGTCGCGCGGATCGAGATTTCTTTCGCCTCGCCCCCGAGCGCCGGCAGTTTGGTATTGGCCGCAAACGGCTGGCCGTCGAGCGAGATTTTCAGCTCGCCGGGTTTCCACGAAACGATGACCAAATGCCAGACGTCCGATTTCCACGTTTTGGTCGTTTTTCCGGAATTGACCAGCACGAGCGGGATCTCCGGATGCCCCTGCAGGTACGCGTACATCGGCGCCTGGTTCAGGACGTCCATCTTTCCGATCAGGATCTCCTGCCGGGTCTCCGCCTGAAAACCGGCATAAATCGGACGGAATGATTCCTCTTTCGTGTCGGGCGTTTCCGTCGGGCGCGTGAGTTTCATCCAGAAAATGATGCTTCCCGTCGTGGGCGAAATGTTCTCTGCGCCGTCGAAAACGACTTTCCCTTTCGTCAGGCACCGGCCGGAAAGACCGTCGCCGAACTGCGCGTCCTCGCTGACGCTCAGGGGTTTTTCCGACCCCGCGGCGATCAGGGCCTCCGGAGCGTCAAAGTCGGCGCAAAACGTCACGTCCTGCGCAAAATCCCGAAAAATCCCATCGAAAGGATCCGCCCCGAACGCAAACGAAGCGGTGAGGAAGATGAAGGAAAAAAGGAAATGTTTCATGATTCGCAGCTTAAAAAAAGGTTAATGAATCAATTTTGTAATTCATTCAGTTCCAGCTCGATTCGTTGGCGTTCACGTTTCAGTTCATTCTGGAGTTCTTCCGCCGTAGGAAGAGTAAGCTGGTATTTGGACGCAAAAATTTGTTTTGCCTCGTTCAGAACGGAATATTTAACGATTGCTTCATTTTTTTCGGAACAAAGAAGGATTCCAATCGTTGGATTGTCATCAGAATTTCTGTATAAATCATCAAACATCCGAATGTATGAGTCCATCTGCCCCACATCCTGATGAGTCAGTTTTCCAACTTTCAGGTCAATCAATACATGGCACTTCAAAATACTGTGGTAAAAGACCAGGTCAATATAAAAATTTTCATCCTCAAATTGCATCCGTTTCTGACGTGCTACAAAACAAAACCCTCTCCCCAATTCAAGGAGGAAATTCTGCAAATTATCAATTAGTCCTTGCTCCAGCGTACTTTCATGAAGTGCTGAAACATTTGGAAGTCCAAGAAATTCCAGTACATAAGGATCTTTCAGATAATTCTCAGGCACAATTTCTTTTAACTTTTCTGCAGCTTCTTCCCGAACACTTTCCCGATCTCGACTGGCGAGGAGACGATCGTAATACAGAACAGAAATCTGACGATCAAGCTGGCGACTGGACCACGCCTGGTCAGCAGCTTCGTTCATATACCAAAGCCTTGCTTGCTCGTTTTCTACACGGAGCATCAGCCGATAGTGTGTCCAACTCAATTCGTGACGCAGTGCGTCACAAATTGGAAACGCGAGATAAAAAAGACGCATATATCGCAAATTACTGGGATCAAACCCCTTTCCAAATTCGTCAGTCAATCGGCGGGAAAGATCAGCAAGGACTGCTTTTCCATATTCTGCACGACGTTCACCTCGCTGTTCATCCTCGACAATTAATTTTCCAATAGACCAGTACGCCTGAACCATCGCGAAATTGACGGCTCGTTGAATTGAGGTACGAGCAGCCAGAAGGATTTCCCGGATTGAGGAATAAAGGTCCGAGGAAGGTAAATCAATATTAGTGTTCATAGTACTTTTCCTTGCATCAAAACCAGTACGTAGTCGTGTTTCTTCAGGTGGATTTTCACCTTCCCGTCCGCGGTGACTTCCAACTTCTCGCCAGTTTCTGCGTTTTCGGCCGTTTTCGGCTGGAAACCCGCGATGGAAACGGTTCCGTCCCCACCGCCGCCCCAGTCACAGACGAGCAGAAGCCGCTCGCCGCCTTTCGTCAGGAGGAGCGCCGACGTGTCCAGCCCCTCAACGCGCACGGGAAAATCTTCATCCCAGTAGTTTTCGACCCTCACGGAGTCCAGCCCGTAGCCGAAATCGCGGAGGATCTTCGAGGTGCGCCAGTAGTCCGAGCCGCCGTTTCGCATCTCGTGCGTGAGGGCCACGCCCGTGCCGGTCCGGCTCGCCCATTCGCGTTCCTCTTCCGTTCCTCCCCGAACGAGCCAAAGGTTGAACGGGATGGTCCCCTGCTGGCGGCCGATGCTTTCCGCCCGGATGTAGTCGCGGCTGAAACGGTCCTGAAAGTCGGTCACGCCCGAATGGTCCTCCCACGTGTAGTGGAACTGGCACATCGAGAGGATCGGGTTGATCGCCGCGTTCGTGTCGTGAATGATGTTCATCGGCTCGCGGCCCATTTCCAGGACCAGTGCGGCGGTCCGGCGGACGCACTCGCGCATGTTGAAAAGCCCCACCGACGGCTGAACCACCGGCGTCAGCCCGTCTTTGGCGAGGATCGGCGCGTCCGTTTCCGGGTCGGTCATGACGTACGCCGCCGTCTGGTACGTGTTGAAGTTCGAGACCAGGAAGAAATCGTCCCAGTAAATCGAATCGACGCACGTTTCGAGCATTTTTTTGTAGTGCCAAGCCGCGTAGTCCCGGAAACTCGCGACCGTTTCCATTTCGTAATCGACGTGGCCGCCGTAGGGCCAGAGGCGGGTCATGTACGGCGGGACGGTCCATTCATTGAGGAACGTCTGCCCCTCCGGAAGGTCGAGGCGCAGCCCGCGGCCGTTCGTGTACGCGCTGATGGCGGAGTGCGGCCGAATGTGGAACCCGGCGTTCACGTGCGCGAGGTACATTTTGTACCGTTCCTCCTTCTGTTTCGGGTCGGGGAGGGAGTCGAGCATTTTCGTGTAGCCCTTCATCCACTCCTTGATGAACGTCTCGTCGATCTCACCGCCGTCACGCCGGACCGCGATTTTGCGCAGGTACTCGTAATTGCCGTCGCGCGGTTTCAGGTCACCGCTTCCCGTCTCGGTCCCCCAGTAGTAACCGGAACCCCAGAAATTGATGAAATCTTCCGGCGGCACCACGGTCTGCGCCTGCCAGTCGCCGTACGCCTTACGCCTCCACCCGGCCGGCATCGGTTTGATCGGCGTCGCCTGAAAAGCCAGCGTGATGGTGCGCGGACTTTTGATCTTCGACGGCCGGCTGATCAGGTGAAACACGAGATTCAGCGTTTTACCGTCTCGAACGATTTCCTGGCACGGTTTCTCCGGGTCATTGATCCAGCCGCGGTCGTTTTCTGCGCAGATGGTGATTCCCGGCTCTTCGGCCCCGACCCACAAATAGGGGACGAAATTCCCGACGATCTCCCGCCGCGGCGCATCCTGGGACTTCCAGACCGTCCCGTCCCCTTTCGGCAAGAAACCCGCGTAATTGAACCGGATCCCATCCGTGCAGGCGTGCATCAACGGCGCGAGCGCGTCGTTCATCGGGATGGTGAGCGTGAGCGCGTCGATTTTCCGGTCGGTCGGCTCGATGGTAAATTTCCACGTCATCAGGCCGTCAAAATCCCAGTGAACGCGGACTTTCCCATGGATCGGCCTCGCGGTGTCCCCGGCCTCGACTTTCCATTTGGCCGAGCCGTTCAGCCGCGTCCCGGTTTCCGGCATGGGTTTCCACTTCAGGCCCGCGCTTCCAACCGCCGCCGCCTTTCCGCCGTCCACGCGAATTTCCAGCCTCATCGGCGCGGCAAGCAATTCCTTTCGGCGGCCGTGTGAGTCCTTGATCTCGACCTGAGACCAGAGCCCAAGCGAGTCGAACTCGTGCGAGCGCAGGATCGTTTTGACCCGGTTTTTCTTGAGCTGGATCGCGGTGAACGGCGGGATCAGGCGGTCACTCAGCCCGAGCTGATTCCCCTCCCACTCGAAGTGGTGACGGACAAACGGCCGCGTGATCCGACTGTGCTTCACGCCGTCGAGCACGAGTTCCAGCTCGTATTCCCCCTCGGCGAGCGGCGGAACGTCCCACCGCCAGAGCAGCGCCTGCGAGTTCACGAAACGGTCGAAGCGGTTTTCCGCCAAAACCTTTCCCGTGGCTTTTTCCAGAAGACGAATTTCGGCCCCCTGAACTTTCTCGCCGCCAGGAAAAGCCGAAAGGTCCGCTTTCGCCCGGATCACGTTCGCGGTCGGGTAGTACGCGAAATCGAACCCGATCAGGAATTGGTCCTGAGTGCTCCCGGCCTGGAACCAATGGCGCACTATTTGCGGCGCGTCGGCCGTTTTCGGGTCCGTGATTTTCAGAGCGTCTAGCGGCGCCGAGGCCTCCAGCGTCCACGTTCCGTCCAGAGCGATTTTGCTGGCGGTCTTCCACTGGACCCTGGCGTTTTCGGAAGGCTCGGCGTCCTGCCAGACTGCGCCGCGGGCGTTCAGGAAGAAGGATTTAACGACGCTGGAAGCATCGTCCTCGTACTTTCTGACGATGCTGGAAGCATCGTCCCCGCAAACGGAAATCCGGATTTCGACGCAATCGTCGATGAAAGCGGGGGAGTTTTGCTCCTCCCGCGGGACCGCCCGGGCAATAGGCGGCGCGCCATCCAGACGTCGGCTCTGAACCGCCACGCAAAGCTGGCCTTTGGAGGCGAGCGTCCAGCAGGTCACGCCCTTTTCCGGCTCGACTTTGGGCGCGCGGCCCCATGCCGGGTCATTCAGGTCGCCGTCGATGGTGATCGGCATGAACTCCTCCAGAATCTCGGCGTAAGCACAAAACGGAGCGGAAAGGAAAGCGAGCAAAAGGAAAATCAGTACGCGCATGGTAAACCCCTACAAGAAAATTTCGTTTTCGACCATTATAGACGAACGAAGAGGAAAAGTCAAGGATTTCCGGCCAAAAAACTCGAAAGAATCCTTCCGGGAATGAAGGTTTCCGGGGAAATTTTGAGTTTTTCTCTGCGCCCCCCCTTGCACAAATCGACAAAAAGAGTAAAATCTAACGAAAATTAATAATTGAGATTTTCTTTTTAGAGGGAACCGAAAAATGAAAGACAAAATTCATCCGAATTACGTCGAAACCAAGGTCACCTGTGGTTGCGGCAATACGTTCATCACGCGCAGCACCAAACCGGAGCTGAAGATCGATATTTGCGACAAATGCCACCCGTTCTACACCGGTCGTCTGAAGTACGTCGATACTGCGGGGCGCATTGAGAAGTTCAAGGCCAAAATCCCCCAGGGAGGTTACGCTTCGCTCCAGAAGAAAAAATAACCAATTCTCCTTTCAGGCGCAATCATCCGCAAGGGTTTTTGCGCCTTTTTTGTGGACTTTTGGCAAACTTTTCTGACAACTGACAACTGAAAACTCACCATGGGCGCAATGCACGAAATGCTCGAAGAAAAGCTGGCACGCTTTGAAGAGCTTGAACGTTTAATGGTCGATCCGGAAGTTCTCGCCGACTCCGCGAAACTCGTGGACGTCGTGCGTGAGCATGGCTCCATTGCGAAACTGGCAACCTGTTACCGCAAATTCCGGAATCTGAACCAGCAAATCTCGGAAGCGAACGAAATGATCGCCGGTTCTGACCCGGAAATGCGCGAACTGGCCGAGATGGAACTCCCCGATTTGAAGGAAGCCCGTGAGAAACTCTGGGAGGAACTCCTTGATCTGACGATCGGCGGTGAGGACGCCAACCGTACGCGCGTTATGCTCGAGATCCGTGCCGGAACGGGGGGCGACGAAGCCGCTCTTTTCGCTCGCGATTTGTTCGACATGTACAAGCACTACTGCGAGAAAAAGGGCTGGAAGTTCGAGATCATGGACATGAACGCCACCGAGTTGGGCGGTTTCAAGGAAATCGTCATGGAAATCGAGGGTGAGGGCGTGTTCCGTGAACTCCAATACGAAAGCGGCGGCCACCGTGTCCAGCGTGTTCCGGAGACCGAGACCAAGGGACGTATCCAGACTTCCGCCGCGACCGTCGCCGTGATGCCGGAACCGGAAGAGGTCGAAATCGACATCAAGGAGGAGGACTACCGCCTCGACCGTTTCTGCTCAAGCGGCCCGGGAGGTCAGCACGTGAACAAGACGCAGTCTGCCGTGCGTCTGACCCACCTTGAAACGGGCATCGTCGTGCAGTGCCAGGACGAAAAAAGCCAACACAAAAACCTCGCGAAAGCGTTGAAGGTCCTGAAATCCCGCGTGTACGACCACTACCGCGAGATCGAGGCGGCCAAGCGTTCCGAGGACCGCAAGACGAAAGTCGGCTCGGGTGACCGCAGCCAGCGCATCCGCACGTACAATTTCCCCGAAAACCGCGTGACGGACCACCGGATCAACTTCACGATTTACAAGCTGGACTCGATCATGGCGGGAAATATGGAACCAGTCATCGAGGCTCTGCTTGAGTATGAGCGTCAGGAACAGCGCCTGGCCTTCGGAACGATCGATTAATTTAACGAATAATGATAATGAATAACAAATAATGGAGGAAGCTTTTATTTTAATGATTCGTTATTCATTATTCTTTTTTTGCTATGGAAATACGCCTTTTACACATTGACGACAGAGACTTGATTCGGGCCGGTATTCGTTCCATTCTTTCCGACACGTCGCTTCACCTGGTCGGTTCCTCCGCTTCGGAAAACGAGGCATTCACGCTGGCTCAAGAACGTTTCCCGGACATTCTTCTCCTGAATATACAGACTCAAAGTTTCGACGGCGTCCAATTTCTCCGCAAGTACGCGCCAATGTTTCCCCGGCAGAAAATCATCGTACTGACCAGTTCCAACGACCCGTTTTTTCTCCTGCAAGCGGCTTCTCTCGGGGTGAAAGATTACGTTCTTGACTCAATCAAAGGGCTGGAACTGATCCAGAATATTCAAAACGTTTATTACGGAACAGGTACATCGCTGAATGAAGAGTGGAACCAGACCCTGGAAATGCTCAGTTCACCGCAGTTTCAGAAAATCTATCACAAACTCACGATTCGTGAACAGGAAGTACTCCGATTTCTGGCCCAGGGGAAAAGCAACAAAGAAATCGCGGCCCAGCTCAATGTGACCGCGGATACCATTAAAGAACATCTGATCCGTATTTTCCGCAAGATCGACGCCCATGACCGTACCCAAGCGGCAGTCTGGGCAGTGCGCAAGGGGCTGGTATAGTTTAGTTCTTCCGCCCCATCCGGAATGCGAACTAATTGGAAAGCAGATACTTATTCACGACCGTGATCCCGCTGATGATCGCGCCGATGATCCCGACCATTCCCTGATCCGTACCACAGACGAAAAGGTTTTTGAACGGCATCGTCCCGGCGTAGTTCTTGTTTGGAGCGCCGTAAATCGCGCCGTTTTCGTGCCCGGTAAAGCGGTAAACTGTTTTGGGCGTAAACATATCGGAATCAATCATATAAGGACGAAAATCCGGAATGATGCGTGAGGCCGTCTCGGTAATTTTCGCGTACCACTCCTTCTTTTGGGCCTTGTATTCCTCTTTCGGAAGTGAGTTCCAAAGGTCATAATTTGCCAAAGCCGTAATACGGATCACGCCCTCTTTCAGAGGTTCACTGTACGCGAAGTTATTCGGCGAACAAATCACGCCGCTGCGCAAATCGCAGAAATCCTGCGGTTTCTCATAGTCAAAATTTTCCGAGTCGTTGAAGAAGACGATCGTATCACCGTGACCAAACGTTTTCGGCTGACGATCCAACACGGAAATCGTTTCCACAAACCCCAACTCGCCAGGCTTGCAGGAGTCCATGACCGATTTATCGTCCAAATAATCCTGGCACAAACGGAGCGTTTCGCGCTGACCGGCAGAAGAAAGAACTGTTTTCGCTTCGAGTTCCGTATCATCCTCCAGCACCACGCCGCAGACGTTTTTGGCGGAGTCCATCAACAGCCGCTTCACACCCGCTTTCAGACGCAGTTCACCGCCAGCCTTGCGGAAACGCTCGAGAAGTGTCCTGAGCAAAACCCGTACGCCCTCCCAAGGACGCGCGAAGCCCTCGAGGAAAATCGAGCGAAACATGATACTGAACTGGTTGAAATCCATATCCCGCTGGCGTGCGCTGCCGTAATACATGAGCGGACAGAAAATCATCTCAACCAGACTCGGGTCCTTAATGCACGAACAAACCACCTCACGCGCCGAGACATCCGCCGGAAATTCGCCCATCTGATTGTAATCCACGAGCCTCGAAACGAGCTGGCGCAGACCATCAATTTCCTTCGGGAAGAATTTGGCCACCTGCTCCTCAAAACACCTGAAATCGTTGGTGAAATTCAGTGTGCAATCAGGAAACACGATCTTTGAACCAAGCTGCGGCACAAGAGCAAGCTCCTCCCAAGTGAGACGAAGCTGACGCAAAAGACGATTGAGCGGCCCACGTTTTACCCCTTTTTCCGCATAGTTCGTAACCGCGTGCAACCCTACATCGTGGTCCCGGCCATGCTGACGGTAGAAAGAATTCAGCCCCCCAATGAGCGAATGCTTTTCCAAAATGCAGACTTTTTTGTCGTAGTGCGCCAAACGACACCCCGCCGACAAACCGGACATTCCGGCACCGATGATGATCGTATCGTACATGGTTTGGGTAAAAAGGAAAGGAGACTCAAATGGAATGAATAATGAATAACGAATAACGAATAATGAGGAGAAAGAATTTAACCTTTGTTTGATAATCAGCCTCTTTGAGTTTGAGTTTGAACTCATTCTCTTCATTATTCGTTATTCGTTATTCATTATTCGTTACTTATTAAAGTTCTGCCATTTTCGGCGCGAGATACTCAACCGTGCTGTTCATACTTCCCAGCGAGGTGTATTCTTCTTCCGGAATGTTGACTTTGTAACGGCGGCGCAGCTCCATCACAATGTCGAGGAAGTCCATGCTGTCGAGTTCCATCTGCTCGCGGAAAGAAACGTCATCTTTCAGCCCGCTTAAATCTTCATCGGGCGCAATGTCGGAAAGAATCTCAAGAACGGCTTCACGGATCTCCTGTTTGGTCATAGTTATAACCTTCTAAAATGTTAATGGTTAAATGGTTGCGTTAAACAAAAAAGGAATAATGACATTTACGCCCGGGAAAACCAATCTCCCAGGGGTCATTATTCATCGTATTTTTTAATGATCACGACGGAATTGATTCCCAGCATCCCGAATGACGTGTTCAAAATGTACTTCACGTCACCGATCTGGCGGGGCGCGTCAATGACGAGATTCGGAAGGGCGCACTCCTCGTCCAGCTCGTCGATGTTCAGGCAGGCGTGGCACAAACCGTCCTGGAACGCGGGCAAATTCCCGGCCAGTTCCAGCGCACCAGCCGCCCCCATCGCGTGCCCGATGAATCCTTTCGTCGCGTTGAAGTACGTGTTCGGGCAGTCCACGAAGACTTTCCGCAGGCCCGCGCATTCCTGAGCGTCTCCGCTGTGGGTCCCCGTCGCGTGCAAGTTCACGATGCTGATGTCCTGCGGCTTGAGCCCCGCCGACGCAAGAGCCTTTTCCACACACTGCGCCTGGCGTTCCGGATTCGGGAGTACAAAATCCGTCGCATCGCTGTTGATGCAGTGCCCGACGATCTCGCCGTAGATTTTCGCGCCGCGGGCCAGAGCGTCCGGCAGACGTTCCAGCGTGTACATACAACCGCCCTCGGAGATCACGATCCCGTTCCGGTTTTTGTCGAGCGGCCGGGACGCCTTGAGCGGGTCCTCGTTGGAGGCCAACGCCCCCTGATTATTGAACGCGGCAAAGATCCCGAACGTGTGGATGCTCTCCGAAACGCCGCCCGCCAGAGCCAGATCGCACTCGCCAAGCTGGAGCATCTGCGCGCCTTGGATCAAACTCGCGTTTCCTGCGGCGCACGCAGCCCCGATGGTGTAGTGCGGACCGGAGATTTTCATGTTCAGAGTCACTTCGCCGGCCGGATTGTTCGCGACCGTACGCGGATTGTGGTGGTGCGTCCAGACGCTCGTATCGTAGTCGTACTGCGAAATATTGTAAACCTCGTTTTCGGTCTCGACGTTTCCGTGTTCCGTGATCCCAACGTACACGCCGACGCGGTCTTTATCGACGTTTTCCCAGTCGATCCCGGCATCATTCACGGCCTCACGGGAACAGTAGATCGCGATGCTCCCCGCACGAGTTCCGCGGCGGATCTCCTTTTTGGTCTGGTACTTCGTGGCGACGTAATCGCAAATTCCGGCGTGAGTCTTGCCGAAGTAGCGGATCTCGTAATTCTGAATCCCTCCGCGGCCCTCGAGCAGCGCCTGACGGAACTCCGCCAGATTATTGCCGTTCGGCGCAGTAAGCCCAACCCCAGTGATTACGATTCGATCCAACATAAAACGACGCCCCCTGAAAGGAATAACTGAAAATATACGTTTTAATTATACCATACTTTATACTTTTTTCAAAGGGGGGGAGATTAATTTTTTTAAGAGTACGAAGTGAAAAAAGCAGAATTCTCACGGGTGGAAAACCCCTCGCCTGAAAAATCTCCCCCCCTTTTCTTTTTCCTCAACTATGGTACAATTTTTTCCGGAGGTTTAAGATGAACTCTTTGTTTGATGAAGAACTCGACCGCGAGCATTGCGGCTCCGTGAAATACGATTTTCGAAAGCAATTCGGGAAACCGGCAGACGTGATCCCACTATGGGTCGCGGACATGGATTTTCGCTCACCTTCGTGTGTTCTGGAAGCTCTAAAAAAACACACTGATTTTGGGATTTTTGGCTATACACAGGCACAGGAATCTTATTTCGACGCGCTGACCAACTGGTTCCGCTCCCGATTCGGCTGGAACGCCCAAGGGAAATGGACTTACACGATTCCCGGCGTGATGTTTGGAGTGGCCGCCGTGATTCGGGCACTCTCGCAGGAGGGGGACGCTGTTCTGATCCAGGAACCGGTTTATCCCCCCTTCCGGGAAATCGTCCTGAACAATCGCCGGAAACTCGTCGTCAACGAGCTGAAGACAGACGAAACCGGCAGGTACATGATCGACTTCGATGCGTTTGAACGTCAGTTAGTTACCGAAAACGTGAAGATTTTCCTCCTCTGCTCGCCGCATAATCCCGTCGCGAGGATCTGGTCACCTGACGAGCTGCGCCTGATGGGAACGATTTGCCTCCGTCACGGCGTCAAAATCATCGCGGACGAAATTCACGCCGATTTCTCTCTTTTCGGGAATCGCCACACGCTTTTTCCCACACTTGGACCGGAGTTTGAAGAAAACTGCGTTCTTTGTACCGCCCCAAGCAAAACATTCAATCTGATGGGCCTCCAGTCCGCGAACGTTTGGGTCCCCAACCCGACGTGGCGCAAAGAGATTATTCGCGAGTGCCTCCGTTTCGCCTGGCACGGCGTCAGTTCGACCGCATACGCCGCCACTGCCGCAGCCTACCAGTCAGGCGGGGAGTGGTTCGACGGGTTGAAATCGTATCTCGAAGGAAACATCCGGCTCGTGACGGAACGTTTGGAACAAATGCGCGCCCCGATTCGTGTCACGCCGCATGAAGGCACGTACCTGATGTGGCTCAACTGCCGTGAAATGGGCCTGAACGACGATGAGCTGGACGCGTTTTTCTCGAACGAGGCGCGCCTCTGGTTCCACCGCGGCACTGCGTTCGGACTGGGCGGAAACGGCTTTATGCGGATGAACATCGCCCTGCCCCGAACCGTGCTGGAACGAGCAATGAACCAGCTGGAAACCGCGCTGGCCAAGAAATCACTTTAATCCTGAAAGAAACGGAGTTTTTATGAATCACCGATTTTTCATTCCCGCCGGTCTTTGGACGATCCTGCTTTTGCTTTGCGCAGTCCATTTGCAGGCCGAAGAAGCGAACGGCCCGGAGGACTTTTTCTGCCGGTTCCAAAACCCACCGCGAGAATTCTCCGTCATGCCGTTCTGGTTCTGGAACGATAAGCTCGACGATGCGGAGATCCGGCGGCAAATCGCCGATTTTGAGGCCCACGGCGTGTACGGCTTCGTCATTCACCCTCGGATCGGCCTCCCGCAAGATTCCGGCTGGATGTCGCCTCGGCTCCTGGAAGCGATGCGCGTGGCGCTCGAGGAGGCGCGAAGCCGCAAAATGTACGTCATACTGTACGACGAGGGAATGTACCCGTCTGGCTCCTCAGCGGGCCAGGTCGCCGAGAGAAACCCGCGTTTCGCCGCCCGCGGCCTTTTTTCGGTCGAACTGAAGGAGGGCGAGGAAGCCCAGGAGCACCCGCAGGAACTCTGGGACCTGATCACCGTTTTGGACCGTCCGGACGGGAAACGGCTGGCGATCTACGAGCGTCCCTCCGGCGGCGTGATCCGCGGCCTGCACTACATCAACGAGGAGTCCGGCCGACCGCAGGAATTTCTGCCCAAGGCGGGGGACATCATGTCGCCTGAAGCCGTCGCGTGTTTCATGGAACTCGTGTATGACCGGTACTACGCGGAGTTTGCCGAGTTTTTCCGGGACGGAACCGTCATGGCGATTTTCACCGACGAGCCGTCCGAACTGGGCCGCGGGGCGCAGCGGGGCGTGGTTCCGGGAAACGCCCGGGCTCTCAAGCGCGTGAGTGAACTCCTCGGCTACGACTTCACGCCGTACCTGGCCGACCTCTGGTACGCGGACACGCCGGAGGCGCAGAAACGCCGCAGTGACTACTTCCGGGCCGCTCATCAGGTCCTCGTTGAGACATACTACGAAAAACTCTCCGCGTGGTGCAAGGCGCACGGGACCGCCCTGTGCGGTCACCCGGGGAACTCCAACGATCTGGCCTCCGAGCGAGTGTTCCAGATCCCCGGGCAGGACATCGTGTGGCGGTACGTCGAGCCGGGCGACAAAGCGATCCTCGGCGAGCACTCGACCAACGCGAAAGCCGCCTCGAGCGCCATGACCAATTTCGGCCGGACGCGGAACCTGAACGAGCTTTACGGCGCCTACGGCCACAATTTGACGTTTGAAGAGGTGAAATGGCTCGCGAACTGGGTCCTGATCCGCGGGCAGAATCTCCTCGTTCCGCACGCGTTTTACTACTCGGTGCGAGGCCCGCGCCTTGAGGAGCGTCCGCCAGACGTGGGGCCGAACTCGCCGTGGTGGAACGACGGTTTCCGGGAGTACGCGGACGCCTGCCGGCGCATTTCGTGGCTGAATACCGGAACGCCGGTGATCCACGTCGCGGTGCTGACGGACGGCGTGGCGGTTCCGGACGCGCCGTGCCGGCCCCTTTTTGAGAATCAGCTCGACTTCAACTACGTCCAGATGGAGCAGGCGCTGGCCGACGGGTACGCCGACGCCGAGGGGCTTCATCTGGCCGGGCAGACGTACAAGGCGGTCGTTTTGCCGTGCATGGGCGACCGGGAGCCGCAGGGGTTCCGCGAGTCGGACCTGATGAAAACGCTGGCTGAAAACGGTCGACTCTTGAGTTGGACCTGGAACGCAAACACTTTCGCCGAAAAGGCCGCGCAGCTGGTTCACGATGAAAATTCCGACGTGGTGCGGGTTTCCGGAACGAATGCCTCCGCGATCCGGCTCCGTCAGGAACGCCTCATGGGGGTGGAGTGCATCCTCCTCTTCAACGAGATCGACCAGCCCGCGGAGATCACGCTCGCCAACCTGCCCGCCGGGGAACGTTTTTGGCTCAATGCCGCGACGGGGGAGAAAACGCCCTGCGAGTCGGTGGAGAAAATCACATTTGAAAAGTTCGAGATGAAAATTCTGGCGGTCGAGCCGTAACGATTCAAGAGTTCAGGAAAGCAGAAAAATGGGATTGATCCATACACCAGAGCCGGTCCTTCCAATCACGGCCGTTTTTACGCATTACCCGGATGCGATCGACTGGGCGAGGGAGAAAATCGGGACGAACTGGGGGAAAATCGTCCTGGAGAGCGAGGCGTTTCCGTTCGAGCAGACCCACTACTACGACGCTTCGATGGGGCCGCGTCTGAAGAAAATCTTCTTCGCGATGGAGCCACTCATCGACCCGATCCGGCTCGCGGAGATGAAAAACCAGTCGAACCTTTGGGAGGAGGAATACGCGCAGGAATTCCCGAAAGATGAGGAACGGCCGCTGAACATCGACCCGGGATTCATCGATCTGGCGAAGCTGGTTTTAGCGTCCTCGAAGGACTTTTACCACCGGATATACATCGGTCAGGGGATTTTCGCCGAGATCACGCTCCGTTTCACAAAGGGGCAGTGGACCGACTTCCCGTGGACATTCCCCGACTACCGCGAGACGACGTACCACCCGTTCTTCATGCAATGTCGCGAGAAACTGCGAGAATTACGGGGTAAAATGACGACGCTGAAAGCATCGTCCCCGAATCAGAGGAAGTAGTAAAGCAGGAAAAAGTCCAGCCCGATTCCCAGCGTCGCGTGCATCAGGAGGCTCGGCAGGATGGAGCGGGTCCGGTAAACGAAAAAGCCCCAGAGGATCCCGCCGCCGATCGCTCCGATGGTTTCGACCATGGCGTGCGGGCCGAGGTGCGCGAACGTGGAAAAGGCCGTTCCGATCAGGATCGCGTTGAAGCAGCCGACGCTTCTTTCCGTCCCGATCTGTAAAAATCCCCGGAAGAAAAACTCCCAGCTCACGTAGTAGAGCAGAACGTACAGAGTGAAGTAAATCAGCAGAAAGCTGTGTCCCTCCGCGATGGACGAGTGCCCGCCCAGAATCATCGGATTGTACGGGTACGTGCCGAAATAATCGATGTTCTCGCCCGTGACCCAAGTCAGCCAAATGCTCAGTGGCACGAACACCAGGACGAGATTCCGCACTCGCTTCAGTTCTCCCAGCGAGATCCCATAATCGGAGAGCTTTTCCCGAAAGAGGAATTTCACGAAAAGCATCGGCAAAAGGCCGAAAAGAACGAACGCCCCCCACAGCTGCTGAGAGTCCATAAGCAGAAAGATCACACGCTCTGCAGGCGAAAGTGAAGCGCAATCTGGTTGATTCACCACCACGTTCCCGACGTCGTCCAACGTAAAGAGCCGCGGGGCCTGCGGAATGTACGCCCAAAGCACCACAGCCCAGACCGCGTAAAACAGAATGAACGTACTTTTTACCTGTTTCCTCCGAAAGAAACCAATAACGTATTTCAGGACCGTCCACTCCTGACCGAAACCGGAATGACGGGGATTAATTCGTGGAGATTGCTCCAGAAATCGTCGAATCTTGGGAGGTATCTGAATCATTAGTCCAAGTTCTGTACCCTGCTCTTTTCACGACAAAGCAGAGAAATCTTTCGTCAAAAATGCAGACCAGCCTGCAAAATAAATCCCGGGTTCAGATGGTAGGATCCGACCCCTTTATTCAGATAAAGTTCACGTCCAAACGAACCGCCAAACTCAAAGAATCCAATTCCATTGGCGGGGCCTCTCCAATCGAAACCGAACAAGACTCTGTAGTCATTGTAATCCTTTTGGAAGGTCCCTATGTCGCTATGGACCGTCCAGCTTCCTCCTCCATACTCGCCGCGAGCGAACAAACTCATATCCTTCAGCACTGGGTTGACAGGCCGGTACGTAACACGGGGATTGGGGAAGAGTATCTGAAATTCCCAGCGGTCGTTTGGCGTCCAAATCACACCGCCTGATGGCAGAATCGTGTAACGTACACGATCCAGGACCCAAACCCCGATTTTGGCCTTAATATTGTTCGTCACATCTAAAGAAAGATACGCCCAGCTCGGGAATCGGAAGCTGTTACCGTTGACACTTTTAAAGTCGGTATAAAGCCCCACACTGAAAAAGAAATCAAATTCCAGTGGGGTAGCCATTTTGCTAAGCTGAAATTTCGGAAGCCAGCGTAACCCCAGGGAAACGTCAAACTCGTTTGACGTATAATTTTCATATTTGCCGTCAAAATCCCCCTTCGGACCATTGAAAAGGTTCATTGCGAAGCGAGGTTCAAAGAACAGTGAATTCTCTGGATTGTCAAAATATGGAAGCGGCACATCGAGACAAACATCGAAGCGGAAAAGCCCCATATTCTTTTTCGATGCACCAGACACGATCCACGTCACATCCAGTCCCAAATTCTGGATGAATTTCATCCCTTCATCACTGCCAAACGAGAGAGAGTTAAACGAATTGGACGGTGGATTCTTCAGCAGAGGACCGCCTGATGAGGCAGGGGCCTGGTATGGGTCCTGAATGTACAGTGACGAGGAACCTGGTGGAGCCGGGGCGGGAGGAAGTGTCGAACTGCCAGCTCCTACCTGCCCATAAACGATGACCCCCTGAACGCTCAAAAAGAACGCCAAAACGAACAAAATGACACGATTTGCAGCTAAATAGGATCTCATCGTTCCGGAATTCACCAAAAAAGAAACGGTTATTTATCTGTTTTTTTACCTGATTTTTCAATTTAACGCAAGAGTGGTTTTCGGGTTTTCATAAAAAAGGAGAAAAAAGAAAGAAAATACTACAAAGAACAAATAAAAAGGAGCCAGGCTTAACGCGGGAGAAACTTCCCACTCGCCTGACTCCGTTTTTGGTCGTCACGACATTTCAATCAAGCACGCGTGAACTCATTTCGCCTCAGCAGCGGCTTTTTTGGCTTTGGCCTTCGCGCGGCCACGAAGTTTTTTCGGGGCTTTGGCTTCGGCTTCGACCTTTTTGTTTTCAACGCGGCGCTCGACCAGACGGGTCGCCTTACCAACGCGGTCACGCAGGAAGTAGAGCTTCGCGCGGCGGACTTCAGCCGAACGAACAACTTCGATTTTGGCAACACGCGGGCTCTGGACCGGGAACTTGCGTTCGACGCCTTCACCCTGAACAATGCGGCGAACCGTGAACATTTCACGCGTGCCGGAACCACTGCGGGCGATCACAACACCGGTGAAGAGCTGAATACGCTCTTTATCACCTTCAACAATACGGCAGTGAACGTTTACCGTGTCGCCGATTTCAAAATGAGCGACTTCCGGCTTCATGCTGGATTTTTCGACCAGCTGCATGATTTTCTGACTCATGAGTAAATCCTTTCAATTTCTTTGTTTACTTATTCGGTTTCTTCTTCCTTCACAATACGGCGCCGACGTTTCTTTTTCGGCTGAAGGGATTCCTCGTACCCCGGCGGAACCAATTCCGGACGGCGTTCTTTGGTCAGCTTGAGGTTTTCCTCGACGCGCCATTTCTCAATATTCGCGTGATGACCGGAAAAGAGGATCTCAGGTACTTCCAGCCCCCGAAAAACTCGCGGTCGGGTGTACTGGGCCGATTCGAGCAAGCGGTTCCCACTCGAAAACGAGTCGGTCACGTTACTCATTTCATCCCCTAAAACACCAGGAATCAGGCGTATGATCGCTTCCATCATCACCATGCTGGCCACTTCGCCGCCGTTGAGGACGTAATCCCCGATGGAGATCTCGTCCGGCTGCAAAATCTGACGTACGCGGTCATCAAACCCCTCGTAACGTCCGCAGAGGAAAACAAGCCGCGGCTTTTGAACCAACTCTTCCGCAATCGTCTGCCTGAATACTCTGCCCGCCGGTGTGAGCATGATCAAATGCCCTGGCGCTGACCGGATGGATCCGTCAAAAACGACAGGATCCGGGTCGGAATTTTCGGTTTCGCAGTTCATTTCGATGGAGCTTTCACCCCCCATTCCCTGCTGAACCGCTTCCACACAGTCCACGACCGGTTCACATTTCAGAACCATTCCGGGACCGCCTCCAAATGGACGATCATCAACCGTTCTATGTCGGTCGTGCGTCCAATCCCTCATATTGTGAAGCCCCACGCTTACGAGTCCGTTGACGATGGACTGATGAAAAAGACTTTCCCGCAAATAGTTCGTGAACATCTCAGGGAAAAGCGTCAAAACATCAAAGCGCATGGGTTTTATCCGTTAAAATCACTTTGCAGCTGAATCACTCAGCAGCTTCTTCAGCGACCGGAGCCTGCTTGAGCATACGGGTCGAAGTCGGACGCGGGGCGCGAGCCTTGGCCACTTTTTCCTTGGCGGCTTTCTGCGCTTCGAGGTGCGTGCCATTCTTGCCGTATTTCTTGATCAGGACCGCGACTTTCGGGGTCGGCTGCGCTCCGACGCTCAGCCACTTCTCAACTCCCTCAACGTCCAGCACGACACGAGCGTCGGTTTCCGGAACCATCGGGTCGTAAGTGCCCAGTTCCTGCAGAACACGACCGCCACGCGGCGCACGAGAATCCATCGCGCAAATACGATAAAACGGGCGATGGAGACGTCCCAATTTCTTCATACGAATTCGGACTGCCATGAATTTACTCCTTACTTATTGAACATGAACTATCTGACAAGACGAACAACCTGTCAGCGACCATTACCGTTCCAAACGTCATGGAACCAAATAATGTACGGGTACGCCCAAAAGGGCAATGAATAATGAAGAACGAATAACGAATAATGATTTGGGGAGGCGGTAATGCAGGCCGAAGGCCGGAATTACGCGTCGGGCTTTCTCCTCATTATTCGTTCTTCATTTTCTTTATTTTTTCTTTTTCTTCAGCGCTTTTTCGCGCTCTTTGCGAAGCTTCGCTTTTTCGGCCGCGGTGAGGCCGCCTTCCTCGACTTTTTTCTCCTTCGGCGGTTTGTGCCCCCCGGCCATTCCACCAGGAGCGCCCTGCATACGACGCATAAGCTCCTGCATCGCGCCGATTCGGCCGCCAGCGCCCATGCCGGACATCATTTTCATCATTTCAGCCATCATGTTGAACTGATTAATGAGGTCCGTCACCTGCTTCGGCTGCACGCCCGCGCCTTTTGCGATTCGGTTCACGCGGGAAGGGTTGATGCTTTTCGGATTCTCACGCTCGGAAATCGTCATGGAGTTCACGATTCCGTTGATTTTGTTCATTTGCTCGTCGGCGTCCACGTTTCCGAGCATCTTCTGAAGATTTCCCATTCCCGGGAGGAAACTGAGGATCTTGCCGAACGAACCCAAACGACGGGTCTGTGCCATCATCGTCTGGAAGTCGTTGAACGTGAAAATTCCCTTTTTCAGACGGGCTTCCTGCGACTCGATCACGTCCTGGTCGAACGCGTGCTGAGCTTGACGCAGAAGCTCCTGAAGGTCACCACCGCCTAGGATCCGGCTTGCCATACCTTCCGGAGTGAAATCTTCCAGGGAGCTGGTGGTCCCGATCTGCTCACCGGTCCCGATGAACTTGATCGGAACGCCCGTCACGTATTTGAGCGAGATCGCGGCACCGGCACGGGAATCGCCGTCCAGCTTGGTCATGATCACGCCGTCGAGCTCAAGGGCCTCGTTGAACGCCTTGGCGCTATTCACCGCGTCCTGACCGGTCATACCGTCAACGACCAGATAGACCTGATCCGGCGCGCATTTTTTATCGATATTGATGAGCTGCTGCATCAGCTCTTCGTCCACGTGCAGACGCCCTGCCGTGTCGAGGATCACCACATCGCAGCCCTTTGTTTTCGCCGCTTCCAGTGCGCGAGTGCAAACTTTGACGGGGTCTTTTTCCTCATAATCGGCAAAAACCGGGATCCCGAGCTGCTCGCCAAGGGTCTCCAGCTGCTTGATAGCCGCCGGACGCTGAAGGTCAGCCGCGACGAACATCGGCTTGCGGCCGCGGACCTGAATACGTTTCCCCAATTTACCGGTCGTGGTCGTTTTACCGGACCCCTGAAGACCGCACATCATAATGGTCGTGATACCGGAACCCTTCAGATGCAGGTCATTATCGACCGGGCCCATCAATTCGACCAGCTCGTCGTACACGATCTTGACGACCTGCTGAGTCGGATCGGAGCGTTTCAGGACCGCTTCCCCGCACGCTTTTTCGCTGACGCTCTTCATGAAGGCTTTCACAGCGTCGTAGCTGACATCCGCCTCAAGCAATGCGCTTTCTACCAGGCCAAGCCCCTCACGCATATTGCTCTCGGTGAGTCTCCCACGGCCACTCAGGGAACGCAGGGCAGTACTTAATCCATCGCGCAGGGAATCAAACATGGTACGAGTCCATCAAATACAGGGATTCAATTATATATAACAGGAAACAGAATTATACCCGATTTCTACTTTCCCGCAAGGGGGGAGAGGCCGATTTTCGAGAAAAAAACACGAGAAGATGGCAGGAATCCGACCCGCGACTACATTTTTTAACAAAAAAACAGGGAGATCAGAAAACCTGAAATCCCTGTTTCGGAAAACTCAATTCCAATGATAAAGCACAACCGCCAAAAACTACTTGCGTTTACGGAAGTAACAAAGCCCCATCAATCCCAAAAGAAGCATCGTCCAGGTCGCCGGTTCCGGCACCATCGCGGCATCGTTAAGACCAAGCACACCTTCCGGACTCAGCATAAGACGAATATCACCGGCTTCAGTCTCGAGATGGCTCTGAAGCTCGCCATTTTCCATCATCGTTTCCAGCATTGCCATCGTTTCCTCATCAAACTCGCCGTTCAGGATGCTGGCGTTTAACATCCCCACGTAGTCGTCATACGAATCCACCATCACGACGAACTTGAAATTCTCGCCGAGGCCGATCTCTCCTTCGACGTTGATCACGTCCACCTGACCATTTTTAATATTGACGACCAGACGGCCATCGACACGCACGTTTCCGTTCACATCGATCACACCGACCTGATTAAGGATCGTGCTGTCTTCCTGTGCGTTATAGCCAACCTGGAACTGGGCGGGCGAGGTACTGGCCGCGTAACCCGCCAACGGCTGAGGGGCTTTACGCAAAACAATATTCGTTGGGTGATTTCCCGATGTCTCAGAGGCCGAACCAATTTCAAAGGTCGCGTTTTCGCCAACCGTCAGATTGCCATTAAGTCTGGAACCATTCGAGACGTAATAATTGCTCGAACCGCCGAGAGTCACGTTACTGTTTTCAGCGAAACTTGAGTCTTTAATCGTTACGGACTTTCCTTCAACACCTTCGAGCGTAATATTCACACCATCCGCTGTATTGATTTTTTTATTCAGCGTGTAATCATCACCTACTTTTAAAGTGGTATTCGCAATGATCGTCGCTCCATTATACGTTGATGCGTTAATCGTCGGTGCGTTTGTAACATTTAAAAAAGATGAGTCTGCTATTTCTGTTACCGATGCAGGATCCGTAACCGGCGCAATGGTTTCAGGAAGGCCCTGATTCCATTCATCTCCAAAAGTAAATGTAAGTTTCTGGATACTCGCGGCATGTACACCAGCCGTGCCGACAGCCAAAACTACTGCAGCCCCGAATGAGGTCCAAACCGCTTTATGAAGTATTGAAAGTTGATGGCGAAACATTGAATGCCCCCTTGAAACATAAAACACATTTTAATTTCGTTTACTCTATTGTAATTGGGATACGTCAAAAGTCAACAAAAAAAACTGAAAATTCTCAAAAAAAGTCAAAAAAATTAAATTTTTTGAGGAAAATGTACCAGTTGTGAAGAAAAAACCGGCCCTGCACTGTAAAAGGTCCGCCCGAAGACAAAATCCCGGCACCGCGTCAAAACCGCTTCCAAACGCAAGTGAAACACTGATCCAGATGCCTTATGCCCTGAAACTCTCTGCTTCCACACTTAAAATGAATACGGGGCACTTTTGGGAAGTGACAAACAAAATTCGGGTCAAAATTCAGGTACGCAAGAAAATTCATAGAAAGGAACAGAAAAGCAGGAAAGATTTTTCAAGTGTCGTAAAAAAGGGCACCTGAGACGAAAAGAGAGGAAATAAAAAAGGGGCAGATGAACCAAAATCACCTGTCCCTATAGCCTCGAAGGGGCCTTCAAATGGGCGTTTTTTCTCGTATTTTTAAGGGTTTTTAAATTCAAACCGGGGAATACACCGGGGAATTTTTGAAAACTGATTTCTTACGACTTTTTTCTTTTACTTCTCTTGAATGTTCTTTAGACTTTCCCGCGCCAACGAGCGCGCCACGGGCTGACGTTGCTGCGGGCTGGGCTGGGTGGTACTGATGGCCGTTTGAACGGCGCGTCAGCGAGTTCCGCCCGTCCGGCGGATTCGGACCCAGGAACGCGCACACCACGGACGTTGCCCCGCCTTGTAACTTCGGGCGCACGTTACGCCTTGCAAGCCGGAAATTCTCTCCTCCGAGGGTTTGCCCGTTGTTGGGCCGTTGGACGTTCCGCGAAGCGCTAACCGTTCCGGCGTGTCACTTTTGAATAATTCGTTTAATCATTTTTTGTTTCCTGATTTTTACAAAGGAGTTCTTTTTATGAAACGAACTGAAGAAGACCTGCGGAAGTACTCCGAAATCTACGATTTCGAGAACGATTCCCCGTTCACCGTGCCGGACGAGAATATTATTATGCCACATCACGCCGAATTTCTGGAAGACGTGCAGTTAGAATTTGACTTGGATCGTCAGGCCGACTCGCACTCAGGCGCGACTTGCGCCAGCAACCGCGCCGAGGGCGAGCGGCTGACGGCAGAAGAAAAGTTTTTTAACTGCGTCCCCCCTGCCACTAACAGGGGGATTGTCAAGTATGATGGGGAAGAATACCGTGAAAGCTGGGGCGGGTATGACGGTGGCGTTGAAGCCTCAATTATGGGTGAATGGGCCGAGAATAGTTTCACTGGTTTTTCCTCGATGCTGAATTCCTGTAAACAGTGCGCCGACAATCACGACCTTGAGGGGTCTCTTTGTGAGTTCGGCGGGTTCGTCTGGAAAGTCAGCGAGAAGGGCGCGAATTGTGGTTTCTTCAAATACAAATGGGTCCTGGAATCCCACGGTGTAAAACTTTACATTCATAGCAACCCGAAAGGAAACATTCCCGCGGTTCGTGTCCGTTTCGGTTTTGAGTGTCTGGCCAGAACCAACCTTTTTGAAGCGGTCAAAACCCTGAAATACGCCCTTGAAAACGCTGGGTTCATCTGGCGCAGCGAAATACTATCCCGCGTTGATATGCAGGTTTTACTCCCGGTTGATATTTATGAATTTACTGAGGCGATGAAAGGAAAACGGGTCGTTTCTCAATGCCGGGGAAAGTGGGAAATGATTTACAGCTGTAAAACGATGCGTTTGGAAACGATGACTTTACGTTCCGGGAACGCCGAAATTTGCATTTATGATAAACTCGCCCAGGTCGCGGCGGCCGATTCAGTTTATTATATAACGTTTCACCGCTGGATTATGAATTATGAAAGGCCCGAATTTCTGACGCGCGTTGAGTTTCGTTTTCGTCGGCCAATGCTCCGGCGGTATGGAATCACAACCTTCGAGGATTTGCGCCGAAGTCAGGAGGCCCTTCCTCAAGTGTTCGGACAGGAATGGTTCAGAATCCTTGAACGTGATAAAGTTCGCGGCAGTGAAAACGTAATCAAAAACGCCCCAATCTGGGAAAAGACGCTCAAAGCGTTTCGGTTTTATTTCAGCCGGGAAAATGTCGGCAAGCGAAGCAGCGAGGAACTGAAAAAATACAAACCTCCGATGGTTTCCCCCAATACAGAACGGCTCGTCAAACAGGCGGTCGGTTGCCTGGCGTCCTTTCTCTCCGCCACTCAAAAGAGTGTCCTGGATAGTACGGAAGCAATTCAAAAAGGCGTTGAAGTTCTTAAAAAGAATTCCGGAGCGCTTTATTTCAAGATCACTTCCAAACAAATCCAAAATGAAGTTGGCAGGGCTTTCACTCCGGATAACACTCGAAAGTTTGACTGTTTGGATGAAATACGGCAGGCCCTAACTCCAATAGGAGTTTGGGAATATTTAAAAATTTGGTAATTTTTATAAATTTTAGGCAAATTTTGAAGCTCAATCCCCCCAAATGGGTTAATTTCGGCTAAACAGTGCCAAACTCAACCTATTTTAACACGCGTTTTTGAAAAGAAATTTTTTTTCATAGGTATCCTGTTTTACGAAATATTCCTGAAACAAGAAAAATATTTTTAACTTTTTTTGAATTTTCCGGAAAAAAGATTAAAGATTTTGACGATAAAGGCTTGTCGGCGTTCAGGGGCTAAACGCCGGGGAACTGGTCGTTATTTTTTGTTAAAGGAGTAACTATGGATAAAAGATTATTTCTCAAAAACGTTTCAACGCTCACGGAAGAGCGAAAGGAAGAAATCAGGTGGAATCTTGTGACCCGTCAACAGGTCGCGAAGATGCTGAAAGTAAGCGTCCACACGGTGGACAATTACCGGAAAACAAAAGGGCTTCCATTTGTAAAAATTGGAAACTCCGTTCGCTTTTCCATTCCTGAAATCGTCGAGTGGATTCGTTTTCTGAATTACGAGGCGCAATACGAGGATGAACCTTGATTATTAGCCACGAAAGATAATTTTGGCGGGGGGGCTTGTCAAAAGCAGTAAAACCATATAAAATTGAAAGGAACTGGAGTTATGGCTTCCATTTTTAAAAACAAAAATTTTAATTCCTACGGAATTGAAATCCTCATCAAACAAAAACGCTGGAGGCTTTACGGATTCCCATCACGACGGAACGCGGAAAATTTCAAGGAAAAACTTGAGGAATTGCAAAAAATAGGGCTTTCCGTTTCGGTCAGACTTTGGCTGAATGACCTTTGGCAGAAATCACCCGAACAATATTCGCGCCTTGTGGAAATGGGCCTTGCGGAGCCTCGGGAGAATTGCGGAACCTTGGGGGAATTGATTGAAAAATATAAAGCTCATCCGGTTAATGGATTGATCCCCAAAGACAGCACCATTCTCACGCGCAGAGCAGCGGGAAATTCCCTTTTAAAATTCCTTGGCAAACAAAAACCCGGTAATTATCATTTCGATATTCGAGCCGTCAGGAATGCTGCTCAAATAAAGGTTGATGAAATTACCCCAGAAATTGCAACACGCTTTTACTGTTATTTGCAGGAATACGAAAAGCCGTACACGTGGGGGCGAAAGATCAAGCATTACAAAACAATGTTTAACCTGGCTATTTCGGCGGGCTGGATTGAGAAAAATCCGTTTAGCCACTTGAAAGGGACCGCCTGTGCCAATCGTTCACGCGACTTTTTCATCAATACGGAATTGGCCCAAAAGGTTCTGAACGCTTGCCCAAATGCCCGGTGGCGGCTGATTTTCAGTTTTGCCCGGTGGGGTGGGCTTCGGATGCCTTCGGAAATCACGTTTTTGCGCTGGTCTGACATCCTTTGGAATTCCGGTAAAATCCGAATCAGCGTTCCGAAAAAAACGAGTCGTATCGAACAGAAAAGAGGGAATTTCTCTCAAAGGTTTATTCCGCTTTTTCCTGAAATTCAGACGGCTTTGAAGGATTTCCTTCGGGAGACCGGGGAAAACACCGGGGAAAATGATTTTGTATTCCCCGAATTTGACGGATCAGACAAATCGGGCGCGCTGCTTCGGAAACAGTTTCGGGCGATCCTGAAAAAGGGAGGAATTCCGGAATGGCCGAAACTTTTTAATAACCTTCGGGCGACGCGGGACACGGAATTACAAGAGTCTTATTCGATTCATAAAGTTTGTTCCTGGCTTGGTCATTCCCCGCAAATCAGCCTGAAACATTACACGCAAATGACGGACGAAGATTTTCGGCGAGCTTCGGCGCCCCCTTCAAGCGTCCAATCAAGAACCGGGGAAAACACCGGGGAGTAAGTAAATTCAAAGAGTGAAAAAGAGGGTCAAAGAGTAACAGGAGAAACAGAAGAACAAAGTTCATCAGGAATCTTAAAAAACGAGGTAAAACGCATTTTTACGGGGTCAAACAAAAAAGGCAGATAACACGTCGTTACCTGCCTTAATAGCCTCGAAGGGATTCGAACCCCTAACCAAGGGATTATGAGTCCCCTGCTCTGACCATTGAGCTACAAGGCCTGAAAACTTCTTGAGTTTTCTTTAGTTTAACCTTTCTGCGATTCTTTTCAAGGGGGGGAGGGGGCGTTTTCTCACCGGTTTGGAGTTTTTTCGGGAAATTTATCTCCCTCATCCCTCAAAGGACCAGAACCTTCTTGCGAACGGATCCATGAAAACGGCCCCATGTTTGTGTCCGGCACACTTCAGAATTCAGGTACGTGGGAATCATTTGGTGTGGACTGTCGTGCTGTTGATATTTAAAACAGGATCTCCAATATGACAGATCCGCACAGTTCCATTTTGGCGATTCATATTTACCTTAAAGAAAAAATCATCGTGCTTCGAGTATTCCTCGTCCACACATAAGTATTGCAAATTCTTTATTTTCCGCAACTCGACAATATCCTCCTGGGTAAGCTTTACGTCTTGAAGTACCAGGATCCTTAAATTCGGAAGTTTGGTCAAAACCTTCGCGTAAGGACTAAAGTCGGAAATATGCCAGAGACGCAGTTCTTCCAGTTTTTTCATGGATGCGATTGCCTTGATCCAGTGCGGTGAGGGGGAGGGATGGCAGTTGACCTGTAAGGCTTTCAAACCTGAAAGATGCGGAATATACTCTTCGTCAAGTTTGCAATTAAAGATACTCAGCTGTTCAAGTGTACGCAACGATCCGAGGTAGCGCATATCATCCGCAGTCAGACGGCATGCTTCAAAATTAAGGATCGTAAAGTTATGTGTATTTTTCAGAAACTTTGTCGGGGACTCCTGAATAAAACTTTGTACTTCCGCTCTCACATGGACTGGCTTGGGGGCATCGGGGGTGGATAAATACCTAAAAATAGAAATATCCACGAAAGGAGTCGAACCGTCACCTTGCCGATATATTTTCCGGACCTGCGCAGCCGTGGATTCCAGATCAAGATTCTGACTCGGACGCGTACTTCTCCCGAGTAAAAATCCACCAGCCAAACAGCCGAGCAAAAGACACGCAATTAATAGATTTCTTTTGGTGAAAAACATTCTACACGCCCTTTCATTCTATTCCCCTTCCTTATTACCGCACGCCTGGTTTTGGACAAATTTATTCCATTCGGATTTTTCATCCTTTTCGATGTACCTTAAACGAACATTGTGACAATATGGGCAAAAGATTGCCACGATGTGTCTTATTTGGGGAATGCCGCGAGGACCCAAAAAATAAAAAAGGATTGAAGTAAAGAACAATAAACGAACTCGTCCTCCCATGTGCGAGTTGAGAAAACCAACTTTACATTTATTCCCGCATCTTTCACAAGTCAATTCTTTTTCTTCGTCGATCATCACGGTCCCCTTTACGGATAAGATACAAGGCAGCTCTAAGAACCTCGTTTTTACTCAGAAGCTGCCCTGACACAACCCCATTGTAACATAAGAAAAACAGGGCATCAAGGCATTTTGAGGGTAATTTTCCGGAAATTTTCTGAAAAATCCCCCCAAAAGTTCCGTTTTTCCGACGGTTCGAAGCCTTACTTCTGATAAACGCGCACGTAATCGAATTTCACCGAATCGGGGAGCTGGTCCTCGAACTCGGCCATTTTGCCGCCCCATTCGCCCACTTCGAGGGTCAGGAGAATGTACGAATTGACGTGCGAAACCGCGCCGCTTGTGCGCCACGTTTCTTTGCCGTCCACGTAGAACACGCACTCGCCGGGCGTCCATTCCATCCCGATAACGTGGAACCCCTCTCCCAGTCCGGGCCAGCGCTGGTCTTTGCCGATGTGCTGGTGTTTGCCCTGCTGGTAGCCGTTCCAGTGCAGATTCTGTTTCAGCGTGTCCGGGTAGCGGCACAGGTACTCGTAAATGTCCATCTCGACGCCCCCCTCGCCCGGGTTCGGCTCGTCGAAGTTCTTCATCTGCTCCGGCATCATCCAGAACGCGGACCAGTGGCCCGGTGCTTTTTGCATTTCGACCCGGCATTCGGCGTATCCGTAACGGAACTGGTAGCGGGTCGCGATGAAGCCGGTCAGATACTTGCCGTCGCGTTTGAAAGTCGTCAGGAGCAAATGGCCGTTCCCGTCGAGCGAAACGCCGTCGCGGGAGTTGATCGCGTCGCGCCGGACCTGGTTTTCCTGCCGGTAGAACCATTTGGTTTCATCGAGCTGCGTGCCGTCGAACTCGTCGGACCAAACGAGTTTATACTCTCCGGAAGGCGGTGCGGCCTGAGTCCACCGGGCCAAACAAAGCGCAGCAAATACCGCAAAAATGAGCGTGAAATGGAATGAGTGACGCATGGGAAACCTTTCGATTTCAGAACGAGGAAGGGAAACGACTTTTTTTCGATTTTACCCGGAAACGAGAAAAAAAGCAAGGGGAGGTCCGGAGGGCGCAACAATCCCGTTAGGGATTGAATGTTAATAGCCGTGGGTAAAACCCACGGTATTACGGGCCAAATCTTCCAGCGTCATTAAAAACGGCTGCCGCGGTATTTTTCATTCTTGTTTTCCGGCGTATTCAGGGATGCTCCCTTGTTTCCGCGTATTGATCCAATATCTCGGTCGCTTTGATATTGATGGCATAGACATTGTTGGAACCCGTTTTTAGCCATTTCTGATATCTCAGAATGTGCTTTGCTATGTCATGAATATAGGAGGCCAGGGCGTTGTCCCTTCCGCGTTTCGCTTTATCTTTGAGATAATCCCCTGTTGTGCATAAAATATAAGGATATCGATAAATATCGGTGGGTTCGTCGGGGACCCAACTGAAACTGACACACGTATCTTGATCAAATGGAGAAATCAGTTCGGAAGAATCACATAAAATAATTTTTAACAACACAGGAAATTCGTACTGTGTCTTCAAATATTTTACGAATCGGCAAATCGCCAGCTTCAGTTCCTGGTTGCAGTGATTGCCGATAACCTGAATGCCCTGTTTTTGATGACTCATTTTTGCTCCTTGCGAAACTCTTTCTGCAATGAAAAACCGCGTGGGCCACACACCTTTCAGGTTTATTCACGCAAAACCTGAACCTCCTTTTTTAACGTCTCGGGAAGCTGGCAATCCTCGGGGACGGACAGTATTTCGAGCGCCGGCACTTTGTTCTCCCTGAAATGGATGGTTCATCCGTCTGTATTTGCATTATACTCCAGGCAAGGAATTTGTCAATACAGAGCCGTTGTCATTTCCGGAAAAAACTACAATGATTTTTTAAGCCACAAAGGGCGCAAAGAACGCAAAGAGTTTTTCTTGAGGATCAAAAGAGGTCGATACGCACTTGTCAGATGAACCTTACTTTTTACCTCACGCGGAGATGCGGAGCCGCGGAGTTTTATTTTTATCCCCATCCTCGAATCCTCCGCGTCTCCGCAGCTCCGCGTGAGATCTGAAAGAGGTGCGGTCTGTCTGCGGTTTCAAATTTGATTGTTTTGGCCACAAAGGACGCAAAGAGTTTTTCTTGTCACCGATCAACACGCGGCGCACTGCAATCTTTATCATATTTCTTTGCGTCCTTTGCGGCTTAAAAATGTTTTTGTTTGACCGCTTTGATTGGAACGCCCAAACCAAGACAAGGAGACTCTAGGCTTTTTATCTCACGCGGAGATGCGGAGCCGCGGAGGTTTATTTTCATCTCCATTCTCGATCCTCCGCAGCTCCGCGTGAGGCCTCAAAGATTGCTGTCCGTCTCTCCTGTCGGATGAACCAGAGTTTCTTCCCGTCACTCTGATACATCATCACTGAATTTCCCGATCGAAACACGGGTTCCATCGGGAAATTCGATCTCTTTCACAGGGACATTTTCCACTTTAACAGAGGGGAAAACCTCCCTAAACTCATCTTCCTCAATCTTTTCATCGCCTGAAACTGCCTCAAGGCAACAGGCTGGGAAGACAATTTTACGGAGTTTGGGACAGTTGATAAGTTTCAAATAAAGTATATCCTCCGAATTTCGAAGGTCCAAAACCGTCAGTTCGGGACAATTCACAAGCTCCAGCTCTTCGAGATTTTCCTGATTTCGAAGGTCCAAAGCCGTCAGATTGGGGAGGTCTGCAAGGGTAAGGAAAAGCAATTCCCGATTCTTTGAGAAATCCAGCGATTCGCTCTGAATTTTATGTAATTCAAAATCATGGCATTCTGCAAAGTGTTGCGGGAAATCGGCAGGCAAATTCCTGGAAACATCCCATCGGAAACTTTCCAGATGCTCCATTTTATAAATATCTTCGATCTGGCAACAGTCATTCGACAGAGACAGTGACCGCAGCCTGTTCGGAAACGAAAAAACGACCTTTTTCACATAAGGACTGGCACATGAGAAATCTTTGAGCAACGGCAGCCGGGACAAATCAAATGTTTCAATGGCATTCGCATCACAATCGAGATGCTCCAGCTGGGTCTGTTTTTCAAGTTCCAGCCGTGAAAGACCAGCCCCCGAACAAACGAGAAAATTCAAACTCGACTTTTCCGGGAGACGCAGTTCAAGGAAGTCTTTATCCCGAATCGAGGCATTCCTGTCAACGCTCCAGTCGAATATTATAAGCCGTTTTAATTCAGGAAATTTTGTCAAATCCAAAATGCCTGTCAAGTCGTGATTGTGCCAGGTGATATTTACGACATGCCAAACTTCGCTGGTTTTTCCCCAAAGGACTCCAGGCCAAAATAAAGGACTGGATTCAAATGAATCTCCAGTATTATGTTCGAGTATTTTTTGTTTGTTTGAAATGCCTTTATTGTCTTTGATCTCCAGAAAATCCAATATGGTGCTTAGTTCCTCCCTGGCGAACATCCCCTCCTCTGACAATTCCGGCGATGGGTCGTTCCGGTCCCCGATCGCGCCTTCGCTGCCTTGGGCAGACAAATTTTTCGGTTCCCCAAACAGGCACAAAATCAACAGGCAATTCCAAAGAGCAAAGGATCTCATTTCACTTTTCCTTCAAAACATCATCATTCCAGACCGGACCAGACCATTATAATCCAGGAAAAACCCGTCGTCAAGGGGGTTGAAATTCGGTTAAGGAAGTCCCAAGACCTCAACCTCTTTTCCAAAGTGCGAGCGCTGCCTGATTCAAGCCTCAATTTAAACACGGATTTCCGCGGATTAAAAGGATTTCCACAGATTATTGAAAATAGGATTTTCAAGTATTAAAAACGAAATCCTTTTAATCCATTAAATCCGTGAAAATCTGTGTTTAAATACAAGGTCTGAAGTGGAATAGGCTTGAAGTTTGGAACAGGATGTTTTTTTCAGCACTTTCGCAGTCGGACCACGAGAAATTTCCACTTTTTTCCCCAAATTCCCGGCGGGCCTCCTTGACTTTTGGTCCCTTTCGGGTTAAAAATGAATCAGATCCACTCGTAGTTTTAAGACCATTCCCCGTCATCTTCAAGGATTTCCCTCATGCCGCCGCTTCGCGCAGCCGATTTACCGCCCCGGTCGGGCTGGTTTGACTTCGGTTATACCTCAAAATGCGAAAAAATCCAGAAGGCCGTCCTCGCCGGGCGTTCCGAGGCGGAGGCTGCGCAGATGTGGGCCTTGGTCGGCGTGGAGGAAACCGAATGGCGCCGGCTCAACACGATCCTGAACAACGAGAGCTGGTCCAGATACAAAGGCTGGTTCCTGCCGGAAGACGAACTGTTTCAGATCATCTTCGATTCCGACGATCTGTTCCTGTTCATCTGCGAAGTGGAAGATCAGTTCCAGCGTACGTTATCCACCGACGATGACCCGGTCCCATGGCGTCCGATGCTGACGTTGGGAGAATTCTACGAAATCATCCGGGAATCCCCGCCCGGCCCGCCGGAACGCAAATTTCACAAGGGGTGCTGCGCCCTGATCCTGTGCGCCCTCATCGCCCCCGCCATCCTCGCGGCCGTCTGGTCTTTCTACAGAGGTGTGACCTTTTCTGCCGCCTGTCAATTTACGGCCATGGTGTTTTTCTGTACGGTTATAGGCGAAATACTCCTCGGCTGCCTTGTCAGTTTAATTTCGATCCCTTTTTCCAGAAAGTAATACGGGGATGACGCTTCCAGCGTCATCAAATATTTAAGACGACGCTGGAAGCGTCGTCCCCGTATGCATTTAAAATAAAAAAACCGG
>SAMEA3663299__coassemble_103_pt1 | contig 53779 bp, 27 predicted proteins | sample SAMEA3663299__metabat2_low_PE_003 | metagenome-assembled genome bin SAMEA3663299 (sample SAMEA3663299) | pig gut metagenome | biome: pig gut; feature: pig-associated habitat; material: faeces | place: China | collected 2013 | reverse complement strand
ACTCCTAACTCCTAACTCCTAACTCCTAACTCCTAACTCCTAACTCCTAACTCCTCACTTCTGGAAGTGATCGCCTTGGACAAAAACCGCAAAAGGTCGGAAGCGATGAGCGAGCACTCGCCCAGTTCTGCCGCGGCGAGGTCACCGGCCCGGCCGTGCAGGTGGACCGCCAGGCGCACCGCGTCGAGGAGCGTCACGGGCCTCCGCAGGAACTGAGCCAAAAACGCGGCGGTGATGCCGGTCAAAATGTCACCGCTTCCCCCCGTCGCCATTCCCGGATTTCCGGAATCGTTCAGGAACGTCCGCGCGCCGTCCGTGATCTGCGAGTTGGCCCCTTTCAGGACCACGACGCAGTCGTTCATCTTTGCAAAAGTCCGCGAGTTTTTCCGCTGCGCCGGCACATCATACGCCGGAGAATTGGGCATTAATCGGAAAAATTCCCCCGGGTGAGGCGTCACGACCCTCAGCGCGGCGTGGGGCGGAAGCTGGCCGCCCTTTCGGGAGGAAATTTCCGCCAGGGCGTTGAGCGCGTCCGCATCGAAAACCGCCGGGATCGGAAGATTCTCCCAAAGCTCCGGAACGAGCTGATCCAACTCCGCCGACCGCCCCAGTCCGGGACCGATTGCCGCAACGGTGGCGTTCTGCGCAAGAGCAAGAAGCAGTGGAAACGCCTCGTGTGAAATCCGCGCTTCTGTCGTTTCGGGAAGCGGAACAGTCGTGTACTCCAGCCCCAAACCCGCCACCGTGGGGAGGATCGACCCGGGGACCGCCAGACGCACGAGTCCCGCGCCGCTTCTCAGAGCCGCCATTCCGCACAGGGCGGGGGCGCCGGTCATTCCGAGCGAGCCGCCGACGACCAGGACGGTTCCGAACGTTCCTTTGTGACCATCGCGGGGCCGGGCCGTCAGCATCTCACGCAACGTTTCAAGGGACCTCGTGCTCATTTCTTTTCCTCATTGAAACCGAAGATTTCGACCTTTTCGATCCATTCCGTCTCGCCCGAAAGCACGACTTCCTGAGCTGATTGGCCTTTTTGCACCGCGAACGTCCCCGTATTTCCGGGCGGGATCGAGCCGGTTTCGCGGAACTCGCCAAATTTGACCTCGAAGCGCTGGTCCGATGGCGCGTCCGATTTCAGGCGGATCTTCACCTGGTCGAGTTTTTTCGGCTGGCCGAACGTGAAAGTCAGGACGTTTCCTTCCTGCTTCTTTTCTGCGGTCGGCGCCTGATCCGTGTACGGATTCTGGTTTTCCACCACGCACTCCTCCGGTGCGTTTTTCGCCCACGCGGCGTAGTTCTGCGCGTCACGAGCGTTCGTCACCTCCCGTTTCGCGGTGAAATATTCGTTCAGTTCCCACTCGTTTTCCTTCCAGTTCGCGAACTCGGTGTAGTCGCCGCAGTACGGGACGAGCAGGTCGATCCAAGCCGCGATCAGGTCCTTTTCCTTCTGCGTGAGCTTCACCCCATTATGCGGCGCGGGCTCGTTGAACATCGTGCAGAGCGAGCTGGAAAACGCCCCGGCCGTGTACGGACTGAGCATTTGCGGCGATTCCTGGATCCCGATCCAGTTCACCACGTGAGTCTTGCGTCCGGCCGCCCGCTGCTCGAACGGCGCGCCGACGAGATTCATGTACGACTCGGACCAGAACCGCCCGGCCTCATCATCCTTGAATTTTGTATTCTTCAGGCTGAACGGCTTAAAGTCCAACTGGGTGGTTTGCGCTTCGCCGACTTTGGAGGGGTCTTTTATGGAGTAGATCGCGAACGAAAGCCCCTGGCCGCCGCCGGTCTGGACGCAGTGCGCCGCGATGACGTTCCGGCCCGCGTGGAACGGGTTTTTGAGGAGGGCCCGACCTTCATGCTTCACGTTGAAGCCGCTTTCGTGGAAGATCTGCGTCCCGTTCACGTAGATTTGAACGTCCTCATCGTGGAAAATATTCATGTAAAGCGGTTTGGCCTCGAAATTTTCCGGAAGTTCCAGCTCGGTCGTGAGCCAAATCTCGGGCGTATTCCATGAGGATTTCGCTCCCGGAGCATGCTGGAAACCGCCGCGGCCTTTTTCCGAGTTGGGGAGCGGGTACTGCGTCACCCAGCTTTTGGCGTTTTCCGGGTCGGTCATTTTTTCCTTCTCGGTCACGAAACTCCACTCGCAGTCCTGCGGGAGCAGAAGGTCCAGTTTGGATTCGTCGATTTTCTGTTCTTTACGCTTCTCTGCCATGAACATCGGCGGGCGGCGCTCCGAATTATCGTGGCACCGGACGCAGTTCCGGTCAAGGATCGGCTGGATCTCTTTTTCAAACGAAAACCACCGGGCCGGGCCGTGGAACGGCTGAAGCTCCTGCGGCCCCGCTTTCATCGCCATCGACGAGGAGCCGCGGGCCGCGATCGAGTTTTTGTCCTCGTGGCACCCGACGCAGGAAAACGTTTCGCCGGGCTGGAGCGTGCTCCATGAGCGCATCGTTTGAATGACGTGCCCATCCTGGTTGATGATCTGGAAATAAACGGGCGTTTTGGCCGGAACGCGGAAACAGGCGGAGCCGTCCTCGTAGATTTTCGCCTCGCCGAGGATCCGCTTCGGGTCCCACGCGCCGCCGCCGATGGAGGGCGGGGTCGAGGACATCGCGCCGCCGGCCGGACCGGAGTTCCCGTTCGAACCGATCCAGACGGTGCGGAAGCCGATCTCCACGACGCGCAGCGAGCGGACGTCTTTCCGGTCCACCCCTTCAAGGCCCGGACCGTAGAAAACGTCCTGGAGGTAATAAACGCCGGTTTCCTGCGAGGGGTCCACCATCGACGGGCGCTCCGTCGCGATTTCAGCGGTGCCCGGTTTGCCGTCGTTCTTCAGGTAAAACGGCTGGGTGCACGAACGCTCGTCGTTTTTGTAGTCCACGGCAAGCAGTTCCCGGCGGCCGTCCAGATCCATGAAGTAGATTCCGAAAGGCGCGCCGTCGTGCATGAACTTCGGGCGGTCGTGGATCCACTCCTGCGGGTTCGCGTTCGGCCGGTAGGAAACGAGGAATTCCGTCTCTGTGACCGGCATCGGGTAGCAGAACTGCTCGCCGCTTTGCCCGTAAGCGTCCACGTGGACCGGCTCCGTCTCACGGAATGGGGCGGCCAGCGTCGCGCCGTCCGCCTCCTCCCGGCCCTGATTCGGGTCCAGAACGCCGAGTTTCCCGCGCTGGCGTGTGTGGTGGCCGCTGAAGACGCACAGGATCTTCCCGTTCGTATTCGGAATGGGACGGGAGTGCAAAATCGTGGTCGGGAACCAACTGTTATTTCCGTAAAGGGCGGTCTGGGCCGTCCCGTCCGGATTCATCTGGAAAAGGCCCTGGGGGAAGATCTGCCCGCGGTCGTTATAGTCCCAGCGCGTGTAGATCACCCGCCCGTCGTTCATCAGGACCGGGTAATTATCGTGCACCTGGTCGAAACTCACGCGCCTCAGAAAACGCCCTTCCGAGTCCATCCGGTAGAGGTTGGAAACCTCCGTCGTGAAGCAGTCCACCGCCTGCACGCACCGCGTCGAGTTGAACATGATGTCGCCGCTCGGCAGAACGCACGGCTCGTAATCAGCCCAGCCCAGCCCAAAGGTGAGTTGCTTCAGCTCGCCCGTTTCGAGGTTCATCCGCCAAAGGTGAAAATCGTCGAGGAAATCCGAGCGTTTCCAGGCGAAAACGACGTTTTTCCCGTCCCGCGTCAGGTCGGGGTCGCGGATCATCCCCGCCGGGTCGTCGATCAAAACCCGTACCGTGCACACTCCCGCGTCGTTGAGCTGAAGCTCACAAAGCTGCGAGCCGGCCCAGAAATGGCGCTCCGCCCGCGCGTCGGAGAGGGCCTCCGTGTAAGCGTAGTGGGAACCGCCCAGATTGTGGTGTTTCGTGAAGAAGATCCGGCTCGTATTCGCTTTGAGCGACGCGAGACGTAGGCCACGACGCACTTCCGCAGCCTTTTTGTAAAGTTGGAGCAGCTGCGCATCCCCGGCCGACGCGCCCTCCATCGTTTTCAGCTCGTTCCGGAGCTCCGCGAGTTGCTTTTTCGTCTCCTCGCTCGGGTTCATGCTTTGAATTTCGTCCAAAACCTTTTGAACGGTCGGGGGCGTAAGCTGGGCGATGAGGGAGTCCAGGATCGTTTTCCCTTCCGCCGGACGCTCCACGGGAAGCTGGCCCTGGGCCGGGTCAAACGCGAGGTCCTGAAGGAGCCAGTCGATCACCAGATCGTCGTAAGTTGACGCCTCGTGCGTCGGATTTTCCGGGGTGAGCCAGAAACGGCCGAAAGCGGAAGAAAGGAAAAGGAAGCAAAACGCGAAAGTGAAAAAGGTGGGCTTCATAATCGGTCGGGTGGAAAGGGGAAAGGGTGAACAGAAAAAATGAAATCTCACGGGTCGATTATACAATAAACCTCTATAAAATTCAACCCCCCGAAGGAAATTTTTTAAAAATTTTAAAATTTTTTAAAAAATTACTTGCGAAAAATGCAAACCAGCGTATAATTAAATACGTTAAAGTGTAAACTTCAGAAAAGAGGTGGAAAATTTACGGGGACGACGCTTCCAGCGTCGTCAGATTCGGAGGGCCGGCGTCCCGCCGGTCAAGTTAATGAATTGCAACTTCCCTGCTTATTAACTTCCCCCGCCTCACGTTTGCGTTTGACGACGCTGGAAGCGTCGTCCCCGTATGAAATTGGGATTTCAAACGCTCTTTCTAAAGTTTAACCCCTTTTTATTCCTTCCTGAGTTTTTCAGGAATTCATCATTTAAGATTTTATGTGCAAATCAATGAAACGTTTTCACTCATTGCTGACGTACTTTTTCCTCCTTGCGGGAGCGGCACTTCCGTGCGCTTCTGTCTCCGCGGCGACCATTCCGGTCGATGGTGGAACATACACCCAGGAAAATCCTTATGCGGTCACGGCCAACACCTCGGATGATTTCGCCTTCACGAAGGGCGGCTGGCTTTCGGCTTCAACCGCGATCGCCATCAACGGCACGCTTTCCGGCGAAGGCAATGTGATTCTTAATCCTACGGGTGGCCGGCCCCAGATCCAATTTAATAAAAGCATGAGCGGTTTCTCCGGCACGGTCACCACTACCAACCAGGCCTGGTTTTCCATTCGGGAATCCAACTACGGCAGCGAGAACGCCGATTTTATCATTAATTCAACTGGTACGGGGGACCAGGTGACCGGTATTCTTTTGGACGGCATTAACACGACCGCGGAAAACCCGCTCAAGCTCGGCTCCCTCGCCGGGAATGGCTGGGTTCGACCGATGGGAAATCAGGGGAAAGATTTCTACATCGAGATCGGCGGAAATAATAAGGACACCATCTTCACCGGCCAGATCCGCACCCACAACGGGGACAGCGTTTACGTCACCAAAGTCGGGACCGGCACGTGGGCGCTCGAAGGAAGTGACAAATCTTTCGCCAAGCCCGTAACCGTCCGTGAAGGAACGCTTTCGGTTGGCAGCGGCGGCGGCACCGGCAAACTCGATCCTTCCACGGTACTCTACATAGAGGAAAACGGAACGCTGCTCTACAACCGGCAGTGGGCCAGCGCCGATTATGTTGAACGTGCTGAAAAAATCACCCTTCAGGGCGGAACGCTTGCCGTCCAGGGCGGACAGAAATGGTCGTTCCCCAATTTGACCGTTGAGGACGGAGGAACGTACCGTACCGCGACGGAAGGAGTCATTAAAAACCTCGTTCTGACGACTACGGCCGCGAATGAGGGCGATACCCGCTTCACCATTGACGGTTCCAAAGCGCCCGTGCATTTGACCGGCTCTCTGACTGGAAATCTGCCCGAGTCAATGACCGGCTCGAATCAGGAGATCTACTTCACGTCCGTCCGTGGAAAATTCTTGTACCTGAAATGTGACGACGTGAGCGGATTCTCCGGCACGATCACGGCCGGCCCCTCCACCGACAGTACCCTCGGAACGTGGATTTCGCTTAATGGCGCGACGACCGATTACTCCACGGTCACACTGAATCCCAATCCCGGTAAAGACGCCGAAAAGGGTTCCATCGACGCGGGTTTCCTCCTTGAATTCGATCCGACGGACAAAATCCTGCAAGTCGGCGCGATCTCCGGCGATGGTATTTTCCGTTCAAACGGACAGGCCGGAAAAACATTCACGATCCAGACCGGCGCGAAAAACATCGACACTACTTTCTCCGGCAGTTTCTCCCGCTACGAAAATTCCAACTACGCCATCGAGAAAGTCGGAACCGGTACGTGGACCATCACATCGGACTACGAAAAATACTATAACGGTGCCCCTATTGGGAATTCATACAAGAATAACTACACCGGTAACACGACCATCACCGAAGGCACGATCCAGATCGGTGACGGCGGCGAAGTCGGTCATTTAGGCGCGGGGACCGATCCGGCCCAAATGACGAAAATCATCATCGGCGAGAACGGCACGTTGGCCATCAACCGCTCCGGGCAGTTCACGTTCTACAATAATATTGAATCCGCCGGCGCGGTCAAGATCATGAGCACCGCAGAAGGCGATTACACGAAACTTGGCGGGACTGTGACCGGGACCCTCAACAAGACCGGCGACGGAACGCTGCTCGTGACCGATAACAAACTCACCGGCGTGACGAAATTCACCGTGACCGAAGGCAAGCTCCAGTTCGGAAACGGCGAGAATTCGAACACCTGCGCCTACACGAGCAACGCGCGCAGTTTCGAACTGAAAGAGGGCGGAACGCTCGCGTTCAACTACGTGATCCAGTCGGGGGATTTGAGCATTAGTGGAAACCTGGCCTCGGAAAATGGAACCATTGAAGTGGATGGCGAACCTGCAGGGCACGTGGCTCTTCGCGGCGCGGTTTCCGGCTCCTTCATCAAAACGGGTACCGGTGCGCTGGCCATGGGAAGCAGCAATGGCGCCAACCTGAAGAAAATCACCCTCAAGGAAGGCATTCTGCGCAACTACGGCGCCGACCGGCTCGGAAACGGCGCGACGGAAATCGTGCTGGACGGCGGGATTTTCTCCCAACAGAACCCCGTGACGCTCGGCAACAAATTCACGGTCGTATCCGACAGCCGGTTTGAGAATCCGGTGGACGTGGTCCTTACGGGTAACATCGCTGGTGAAACTGGCGTCCTGACCAAAACCGGCGCGGGAACACTCATCATTTCTGGAGGCATGACGTTCTCCGGCGGTTATGTCATTGAGGGCGGCACGATCCAGTGCGGCAATAATGATAATGGGCACATTAATAATTTAGCGTTCGTCACCCTGAAACCGGGTACGGCGTTTGGTTACAAACGTGCGGCAGATCCGTCTGTGGTTCCACCGACCAACGTTTTCACGGTTGACGGCGCTAAACTCTTCAACTCCGGCGCCCGGGCGATCGATTTCAAGGACGTCACGATGAAGGCGGGCGGCCTGACGCTTGAAAATACCGGAACCTCGACCCTCACCGCCAACGTAAAATCCACGGAAAACGGTGTGTTGACCTTCAAAGGAACCACCGACGGCGACATCACGGCAAACCTGAACGGCTCGGCGGCCACGCAAAATGTTGGCGGTCTGGCCTCGGCCAATGACGTAAAATCCACGCTGAATTTCACCTCCTCGGATCGTGCCAAATTCCTGAATCTGAACGGAGACCTGAGCACGTTCACCGGCGACATCAACGTCACGGGAAACTGCTGGATCGCTTTCAACTCCGGCAATGCGCTTGGAAGCGAGAAGGCATCGTTCAACCTCGCCATGACGAGTGACTCGGGCATTTTGATCGAACCGATCGATTTGGACAACAAAACGATCAAAATGGGCGACCTGACCGGAACCGGCTGGGTCCGTTCGGGAAATAACGGCAAAAACGTGACGGTGGAAGTTGGAGACCTCGGCAATGACAGCACGTTCTCCGGCGCCGTCCGGAACTGGCAGAACCACGGGATCACGGTCAAGAAAGTCGGCGATGGAAACTGGACCCTCGCCAGTGAAAACCAGGCAAACGGCGTTGTTTACGACATCGACGCGAACGTGATCGTAAGTGAAGGAACTCTGACCCTGAACCGAAAGACGAATCAGGCCTCGGCGAATAATCTGACGGTCGAACCCGACGGGGCGCTGGTCATCGCGGCGGACGGTCAGAAAATCACCGGTTCGCTCCTGATGGAGGGCGGCTCCCTGACCGTCGCAGATGGAAAATCACTTCCGAAAGACGTGACGGTGAGCGCTGCTGACATGAGCGCCATAGCCAGCCTGAGCGGAACGGTCGATGGAAACATCACCGTCACGCAAGGCACTATCGCCATTGGGACCGACCCGACACAAACGGCCGAACTGACTGCGAACAAGCTGACGCTCAGCGAGAATTCCGGCATTAATATGAAAGCGGTCGGTGATGCAACGGACCGCCTGACGGTTGCCGAACTGCTCCTGCAGGAAGGGACCGAGATCGTCGTGGATACGGAACAGGCCGAAGGTGAAACGATCACGCTGGATCTGAAACCGGGTTCCATCAAACTCAGCGAGAGCACGATCAATCTTGCCGACCTGGCTCCGATGATCGACGCGGGTGATTATTCGGTGATTTATAATGATAGTCTGGGAATGATCCAGCTCGTCATGGGTTCGGGCGGAGGCGTTCCGGAACCTGCCACCTGGATGCTCCTCCTGCTCGGCTTCGGAGGTCTGCTGGCTGTCAGAAGAACGGTCCGTAAAGCGTAACCGTTTTCCTGAAATTATGAATTTTTCTCGCCTCCCTTTAACACATTCCGTCAAAGGGAGGATTTTATGTTTTAAATCTTGTACTTCACACCATGAAAAAACTTTTCCTTACCGTTTCGTTCCTGCTTGCGTTCCTCCTTTTTGAGCCGCTTCTTCCCAGTTTCTTCCCGGCCTCTGCGCAGATAATCAGGCAGATTCCCGGGCAGATTTCAACAGATTCCGAAGATGACAGTGAAAATGGACAAAAACAATCGATTTTTCCGGCGCCGCCACGGGAACTCCGCCGAGCGATGGAAGACGCGAAGAAACTGATCGAGTTGGATCGTTACGCCGAGGCCGTTCGGAAACTGGATCAGGTTCTAGGTTCTGAAGAAGATTATTTCTTCCTGGCCGAACCCGGCGGCAAAGGGAAGGGAAACGTATTCCGTAATCTGAAACAGGAGGCCGAACAGATATTGGAAACACTCCCGCCGAAAGGATTGGAGCTTTACGAGGTCGAATTTGGAACGAGCGCCCGTCTCTTGCTTAATGATGGTTTGGAACAGGGGAAAATGGAACTGGTCGCGCAGGCTGCAAACCGTTTCTTCTTCACACGGGCGGGTTCAGAGGCGGCTTTTTTACAGGGGCTGGACCTTCTGGAACGTCAGCAGCCCGCCGCGGCGCGTGAGCTTTTTCTGAAACTACGCGCCAATCCACGGCTAGGTAATCGGTTTGAGCCGATCCTGACGCTTTATCTCGCTTCGGCCGACTTCGCACTTGGGCGGAGCGATGAGGCGGTTCAATTTCTTGCAGAGGGAAAACAATCACAAGCGGCTGCATGGAAGGCCCTGAAAATCGGTGGAAAACCCCTTTCCGAAGCGGTCCCCAACGGAGCCTCAGCCCAGGAATTTGCGTCCTGGCTCAAGAATCAGGTCCCTGTTTTGGCGCAGACACTCCCGGAGGAAGCGTCTCGTGACTGGACGCTCCTTTTGCAGAATCAGGCTCGATGCACCGACGCGGGAGATTTTTCCATGCCGATTTTAACTCCGTGCTGGCGTGTTTCCATGATTGACGACCCGGAAGGAACGGTCCTTCTGGCTCTGATGGCTCATGGAAGCACCAATCTGCCTCTTCACGCTCCACTGGTGACCGGGAACACGGCCCTGATGCGTACTGCGTGGAATCTGACGGCCATCGACCTTCAAACCGGTAAAAAACTCTGGGCGGTTCCGACACTGGACTACGAGGGAATTCGCGATCGGCTCAACCGGCTGGAACCCTCTCAGAAAGGCGCAGTTCAGGGTCTTCAGCCCGATGTGGCCTCGCACCAGTTAATGACCGGGCTTTTGAAGCATCAGATTTTCGGCGAGGAAGCGTTTGCGACGTTGGCAAGCGACGGCAAACTGGTCTTTTGTGTGGAAGACTCCATTCAGCGGTTTTTGCCATCGTCCGATTCCTTGATGAAGCAGCGGTTTAATCCACAGGTTCCCGTCCAGCCCATTCAGATCCAACCCGGAAGAGTGATCCCTCTTCAAGGGCGGATAGGAGACTCTGGGGAAGAGGAACTGGACGCTGCCGATCGGAATACTGTCCCAAATCGTCTGGCGTGCTACAACATTCAGACCGGGAAACTCGTGTGGCACATCGGCGGCCAGACCCTTGCGCAGAGCGGCACGATGTTCCTTGGTGCCCCGCTATGCGCCGGCGATTTGCTCTACGTACTGGGTCAGCGCGCGGGAACGATTCGGCTATTGGTACTGGAAAGCCAAACGGGAAAACTCCTCTGGTCACAAACGCTCTGCCTCTCGCCCTCTGAACCGGGTTCCACGCCGATTTCCTGCACGCCACGGCTCACGAATGGGGTGATTATTTGCCCGACACCGGTTGGCGCGTTGATTGGTGTAAATCCCGTTACGCACGCGCTCATCTGGGGAAACGTCTGCGGCAAAACTTTGGATTTGAATGAGCGTCGGTTTTTCGATACTCGTATGGCCTCGATAATTACGAGAGAAGATCAGGATGCCCACCTGCGAGAAGTCGCCGCGTCTGACGGAAGACTTTTTTATTTAACCGCAAGCGAACAAGGAACCCGATTGGTTTGTCTGGATCCCTTGACCGGCAAAACCCTTTGGACTAAAGATAATCTGATGGCCTGTGAGGCGATTTTGGCCGTGAATGACAAAGAGGTAACGGTTAAAATGCCCAATCAGATTTCAAAAATGAACGTTACTGACGGGTCTGAAATAGGGCATTTCGCGCTTCCACCAACCACCGGGCTGGGATTTCGAAGCGGGAATTCGCTGTTCCTTCCTCACGGCGATACTCTGGTCAGGTACTCACTTGAGACGATGAAGGAGGAAGGGCGTACTGTTTGCCACGAGCCAGGCCGACTCGGAAATCTGATTCCCGCCGGGGAATTTCTTCTTTCCCAGAATGCCGAAGCGTTGGAAGCCTTCATCCAGGATGACGCGGCAGATGATTGGCTCAAACGGACGCGCGAGGCCGATGCCACGTCACCGGAAGCAATTCAGGTCGAGGCTGTTCGTCTGTGGAACGCCGGGAGGCTGCCCGAGGCGATCAAACTTCTGAAAACAGGCGGCGATTACACGCACGAACTGATGAAACGGGCGATTTTGGCCTTTACCGAGTCATCCGATTCTGTAAAAACACTGATTTCCGGGACGGATTCAGGCTTTGACCTGAACGGATTTTACTCCCAAATGGAAACGTCTGATGAAAGGATCCATTTTTGTACTCAGATCGCGAGGTCTTTCCTCGCTGTAAAACGTTGGGATGACGCACTGGTTTGGATGCGGAAAACGGTCGAGCTGATGAAGTCACCCGATGCGGCTCAAGTCTTGATCCCCGTAACAGATCTGTCCGTTTCCAATGTGCCGAAACCCGGACCTGAACGAAAACTGAAACAATCCCTGGATGTGTGGCTGGCTTCGACGCTTGACTCGTTTGCGCGGGAACTTCCTCCAGACGCTCCAATGCGCACCGAGCTGAAAACGTGGGCCGAGACGGAATACGAGCCGCTTCGCAAAGAGTTTGAAGAATTGAAAGCGGAAAAACCTTCTCAGGAAACCCGGAGAAAAGCCGAAAATTTAGTGAGATCCTTCGCACGTTTCCGGCTGCGTTTCCGCTCCTGGGATGGGCTTGAGAAAACAGATAAAGAGTTTTTGGACCTTTTGAAACTTTCCCGGAATTTTGCCCTCCTGGAATCCTACATCATCCAGAATGCCCCGTCAGACACTGAAGCTGGCGTGGAACTGTTTCGTGTGTACCGTGAACTTGGGGATGATTCACGTGCGGCGCTGGCTCTTCGCTGGCTGGAACGCAAGTTCCCTGGCGAGACGGTTTTGGATGGGAAAACGGCTCACGAGTATCGTCTTGCCCTTCCTGAAAACGATCCCGTACGACGTATCCTTGAACCTGAATTTACGTTGTTCCCGGCTGGAAAAATCACGGTTGAGAGTACGGATACCCGTGGGAATGGAGTCAACAGAAGTGAAGGTGAACTGACGCGCTGTGGTGAGTCTTCAGGAGTTTGCCTTCTGGAGGGACTGACATTTCGGGTCTTCCAGTTTATTGACGGCGAAAGCCACTCTGTTTTCTGCGAGGATTCGCTTGGACGTAATTTATTTAGCGCCAATACGATTCCGGGGTTCACTTCAACCCAAAAGACAACTCCGTTGATAAATAATCGGTTTTCATCCGTCCGGTTTATTTCCCGTAGTACCGATAATCAATTCGGATTGGGGACCTCATTTCCGTTTGACTGGCCAATGCAGACGCTTTCTTCCCTTTACTCACCGCCTTTCCGTTCGGCTTCAGAGATTGAGGCGGAATCCATTCCTGAGGGTTTTCAGCAGGTGGGACCTTCGGTCACATTTCAGGTGAAACCTGAACCGGTTGATTTGGGACTGGAGTCTTACTTGAAGCCAATCCAGAAACAATTGGAGGAGGAAAACATTCCTGCGCTGAATTCCAACCCTTTAACTTCGTTCTCGTCGTGTAAATGGGACACCCGAGGGGGAAATGTCGTTTCTTACGGGGAAAAACCCGACATCCAAAGGTTTGGTCTCTTCGAGGAGGAACTGCTCTGGAAAGAAGAACAGAACGTGAAATATGTGTCGGATCCCGGCATGGTGAAACTGGTCGAAACCGAGGGATCGTTTATTGATGTTTTCAAGTCTTTTGGTCAGCTGCGTGAGGAGTGGCAGATAAACTCGGAAAACGATGAGGACTCTCAAACAGCAGATGATTCCGAATCAAAGCCTGAGAATACCGAGGACCCGAAACCCCAAACCGATCTTTCATCTTTCGTTCCGTTCCGTATTTTGCGGGATGTAACGCTTGAGGAACTTCAAAAGGAAGTTTCCTCGGAAGTGGATCGGTTAAATCTCAAACCGGAACACTTTTTGAGGGAGATCCAGACCATTGACCCGCAAACGGGACTTCCCACCGGGAAAGTCCAGCTTCCGGTAAACTATCGCAGCATTGCTGGCGATCTGGTCTGGGGAATTTTTGGCGAGTCACAGAGTCCATACCTCTGGAATCAAAAAACAAGAAAATTCGTCTGGGTCGCACTCATGGATCTCCGTTTGGTCAAAGAATCGATTCCTTACTATTTTAATTCGTTGAGAATTACTTTTGGCAATTCCGATCTGACTTCCTTGAGTTACGCTTTAAACTGGAAACACCAGTTGGAAGTCTTCAATTTGAAGACTGGCACACATGCCGTCCTGGAGTTCCCGCCCGCCGCGAATCTTCCGAAAGGCCGGAACGGAAAACCGTTCGTGTGGGACCCGAAGAACGTCGTTTCGTGTGACCTCCTTCCAGACGAAGACGGCTGCTTCACTGCGGTACTTTCCTACGAGGAATACTACGAGGAACCCAAAGAAGAACAAAGTGATGGCTTGGGTGATGGATCGGACGAAAAATCGGGCGAAAGTGCAGAGGAGGAGTCTGGAGAAAATCCTGACGAACTGCTCGAAGAAACGACGAATTACAGCGGCGAAGGGATCATGCTGAACCACGCGCTCATCTGCCGATTCGACGCAAATGGAAAGCCGCTTTGGGAAAAATCGGTTTTCGTGCCGCGTTCGTGGATGGTTGAGGACCTTCCTGTGCATATTCCGGTTTTGTGTCTGATACATCAGGAAACCAGCTACGTGGAAAGTGCCTCACGTGATACGACCGACGCGCAAGTGATTCAATTCTACGACCGTCGGAATGGCAAGCTGATTTTTGATGGGAAATTTCCAGTGGATCAACGCCTTTCCATGGTCGGAGACCCGATCAAAGGAACCGCCAGGATGAGTTTTCAAAAATACACGTTTGATTTCCATTTCAGCCCCGAACCTTATAGTGCGGAGGAAACGATCCAGAAGGACGAATCCACATTCTGGAAGGATCAGCTGCGTCAGAAAGAACATGCTCTCAGGGACAAGCAGCAACAGGCGGAAAATACTAAAAAACGGATCGAGCAAGATAAAAAGGAACTTGAGAAACGCTCCAATTTGCCCGATGAAAGCAATGAAGTATTTAAGAAACGGCTGCAGAGTCTTGAGAATCAGGCCGAGGAACATGACCGCACGATTCAAAAGTTGGAAAAGGAAATCGAAGTCCTGAAGAAGAAAGTCGAATAAAAACTTTTTTTGATCGTCCCAGGGGGTTGATTTCCAGAAACCCCCTTGCTTTTTTCGGACGGACCTGATATAATACTTTTTTGCGCCAGGTTTCCTCCCGGAAACAGAAAAAACTTTTACCCCCCTTTTCCCCCATGAATACAGCCCACTGGAAAACGCGATTCCGTGCATTTGCCGCTCACCTTCAGGCTCCCTTGACGACGCTTTTGCGTGCCCCGGCGGCAGTTCGATACATCGCTTACGACGAGGCGGAACCTGAAAATGTTGACGGTTTCACGTTTTTCTTTCGCCTTGTGGGTGAAAAAATCGCGCCAGGCCTTTTGCTTGGTTTTGAGTTTGAACCGGCCCTTCTGCTCGGCATTTTGGACCGTCTGCAAGGGGGCGACGGCGTGGATTTGGAAGAAGATCCGTACTCCACCCGTGCGCTGACTGGTCTGGAAAAATGGCTTGCGTCCAAGTTCCTCCTCCTTTTGCACGGCGCGATCCGTGAAACGTGGGGCCTCGCCGAGCCTTTTGATTTTGAGCTGACGGAACCGCTGGATTGGGGCGAGGAAGTTTTCTTTGCCGCACCGGTTTTTCAGCTTGGTGTGGGGACGCTTGATGGTAATTTCAGGATTTTGATCCCGCGGCTTCGGCCTGAACCACTGAAAAACTCGCAAATTTCCCAGACCGTTCGTCCTGATGAAGAGGAAGAAGACGCTTCGGAAGCGTTGGCTTCCACACCGGTGAAGATTTCTGTTCAGCTCTCCGGTTCCAGAATTCTCCCTCAAGAGTTGATGCGCTGGAAAGTGGGGGATGTGGTTTCGCTTGGGCGACCGGAAGATTTTCCTTTCAAGGTTTTGGTGGAGGAAATGGAAAAATTCTCTGCCGCGCCCGGAAAATTCAAGTCACGAAAAGCCTTCCGGATTTTGTGACAACGCCCCAATTTCCTCAAACGTTTTTTCTTTCCCATGCTGCACTGGTCCCTGGAATTCCAATCCGCGTTTCCCCCCTGGCTGATTTTTCTTTTCGGCCTGATCCTGGTGGCTGGTGCGTTTTTTCTGAACCATCGGGACAAAAATCCGTCCCGGCTCCGTAGTACGTTCCGTTTTGCCGCGGCGTTTCTGCTTTTTCTGGGCGTTTCCCAGCTCGCCCTGGTCGAGTACAAAGTCCCGGTCCCGGGTCTCGCTTTGATTTTGGATGATTCGCCGAGTATGAACCTTCCAGCGGGATCGGGAAAATCCCGGCTCGAATCTGCTCAGAATCTTTCGGAAGAACTGGCTATGCTCCTTCGGTGCGCCAACGTCCCGGTCCGAATGTTCCGCCTCTCCGAAATCGTCCCCTCGGACCCGGCCGGCACACCGCTCGGAACAGCGGTCTTGAGCACACTGCGGACGGACGTTTTTTCCACTTCCGACGGCCGCGAACGTCTGGCGGGCGTGGTTTTACTGACGGACGGCATTGCAACGGACGGGATCGCCTCTGAAACCATTGGAGCCGAGACGCGAAAACGCTGCTGCGCCCTTTTTCCGGCCGTGATCGGCCCCTCCGACGGGAAGGAGGTCCCACAAATCTACGCCGAGTGGCTGAACCCCGCCTCGACGTTTCTGGCAGGCGAAACGTCCGATCTGAAATTTCGTGTTTCCGCGCTGAATCTCCCCGAAAATCATCCGGTTTCCGTGCGTCTTAAGGCCCCCGACGGGCGGACGCTGGCCGAAAAATCGGTCCTTTTCCCCGAAACTTCCGGCTCGGCCGCGCTGGTTTTCAACTGGTCTCCTGAGGCAGAAGGCCCGCAGACGCTAAGACTCGAAACGGAAATCAAATCCCCGATTCTTTCAACGATGAACCCGGGAATTTCCATTCCATTGACCGTTGCAGAACATTTGTGCCGTGTGCTCCTCATCACGAACGGGCCGGACTGGGAGTTTCGGAATCTTCGAAACCTTCTCGCCCGGGAACCGTCGATCCAGGTGGAAACCTGGTCCCCTGCCTCATCGCCGCTTGCGATGGCCCCGGAGCAGGACGCATTTTTGCGCCCGGATTTCCCATCGACCGAGGAACTGACGCAAACGGACGTGGTGATTTTCGACTCGGTCTCCCCGCAGGACCTTGGCACGGAGTACGTTTCCCGCATGCGTTCCGCGTGGCTGGATGAACCGGCTGAAAACGTACGTCCTCATGGTCTGGTCGTGCTCGCAGGCCGGAATTTCCGCCCGGAGTCGTGGCTTCGTTCCGAGCTGAGTCCTTTGCTTCCGGTTTCCCTCAACAGCATGACGTTCCAGAACTTCCCGACTGGAGTCAAAGAGGTTTTTCTCCCGGCAGGTCAGGCTTTTTGCGCGTCTGAAGGGATTCAACTCCCGGAAAACCTTCCGCCCATCCACACATTCTGGAGCGTCCCCGCCCTGAGCCGAAACGCACAGGCGCTCGCGGAGGCTCAAACCTCGGTGGGGGTTTTTCCTCTGCTGATCCTGGGACGGTCGGACCGTGTTTCCACGCTTTTCCACGCGACCGATAATTCGTGGCGGTGGCGCAAAAACGACGACTCGTTCTTCCGCGCGTACTGGGTCCAGATGCTTCACGCCCTCCGAAGGAACGAAACCCGGGCACAAAATCCGGTCCCTAAAGCTCCAAAAGAGCAGAAAGAAGCCCCGAACATGGAAGAAGTAACGGCCGCGGAGAAACTCCCGCTTGAAATTCCTTCCCAACCGGCCGATTTCCGACGGACGACCCCGGACCGCGTGACGATGGCCGAGTGGGCCGAACGCAGCGGCGGGAACGTTTTGGACCCGGAAAATCAGGACGCCCAGCGCATGACCGAAGAAATTCTTTTGACGCTCCGTTCCCAGCCCGCCGCGCCGGAAACGGTGGAGACTTCGCACCGCTTCATCACTTGGCCACTGGTCTGGCTGGCCCTTTGCGCGGTCCTGGCCGTTTTGTTCGCCACGGAGGGAAAGCGCAAAACCACAGAACAAACTCCGCTTTAAAATTCATTTAAACACGGATTTTCACGGATTAAATGGATTTACACGGATTTTTAAAGAAAACAGGATAAAATCTTTTCTGAGAAAATCCTTTTAATCTTTTTAATCCGGGAAAATCCCTGTTTAAATCACTTCCTGAAGCGGGGCGGACGTGGTGTTTCGCCAGCGGACTCTCCTTTCCCAAAAAAATTTTCTCTTTTTGGGGACTTTTTTTCACTTTTTACCTGAAAATTTCTTGCAAAAAATTAATTTCCGCTTAAAATAGGAAATAAGTAATTAGAGTCTTTTTTTCGAGGAGAGATTTTTATGTCACGTAAAACGTTCGGCCCGGTTTTGATTGCTGCGATCATGACGCTTTTCCTGTGCCTGGGGGCGCAGGCCGCCACGATCGATTCTGATATTACGGACACCGCGGACAATCAGTACAACTGGACGGATGCGACCGAGATCACGAACGGGGCGGTCGTGACCTTCACGCATACGCAGAAACTTTCCGGCCCGATCACCATCACGAACGGAACGCTGAATCTGGGGAAGGAAAACGGTTTTGCGTCCGTCACCTCCATCACGGTCGGCAGTCAGGGAACGCTCAATTTCGCCTCGAAAAGCCCGTTCGGCACGGACAGCAACCCGCGTACGTTCACGATCGAGGAAGGCGGCGTTCTGGATTTCACGGCCAACGACGGTACGTTCGCGAACATCGCGAAAATCGTCCTGAACGGCGGAACGGTCCAGGCATCCTCGACGAACATTCACAACGATTACGGCGCGTACCTCTTCCGTGACAGCGTGACAGCTAACGCGGACTCGGAGATCACTGCCCCCTTCACCGTACGCTCTGGCTGGGGAAATAACGGCGGCAAACCGGTATGGACCGTGGCGGAAAACGCGACGCTCACCATTTCCGGGAACGTCCGTTTCCAGGATACGGGCGCCTCGCCGGACAATCCGATCATCACGAAGGCCGGCGCCGGTACACTTCTCATCACCAGTTCGGCCAAAGCGGTCCATCCGAGCAGCGAGTTCATCGTCTCCGCCGGGACGCTCAAATTCACGAATGTGAACTCGCTTCAGAGCGGTAACAACGCCATGAAACTCACCGTGAACGGTGGGAAACTTCAGTTTGAGGGGAATGGCGGAACCATCCGAAACAACATTTTCATCGCGGAAAATCAGCTGGTCGAATTCAAGTCAACGAACGGCGAGCTCGCGTACACCGGCAGCCTGACCGGGAAGGGAACGTTCAAAAACACCCAGACGGACTGGCACACGCTTAACCTGAAAGGGAACAACACCACGTTTGAGGGCAGCGTTCAGAACACCGGCCTCATGTTCTTCACTGGCGTGAACTCGGCCCTTCCGCAAGGAAAGTTTGTATCCGGCGGAACGGTTTGCTTCCTCCCCACCGATGCGGCCGATACGGTCTTCCAGATCGGCGAACTGTCGGGGAATGGTCAGCTTCGCCCAAGCCTGAACACCTCCGCGGATTATACCCTCCAGATCGGTGGGTTAAACACGAACTCGACGTTTTCCGGCAAGCTCACCGACTTTGACGATGGCAACGGTCAGGATTACGCCAAGTCCATGAAAATCGAGAAAGTCGGGACGGGCACGCTGACTCTCACGAACAACGGCAACAAATACCGCGGCGGCACCGTCGTTACGGCCGGAAAACTGGCTTACACCGTCTCCGGCACACTGGGACGGGGTTCCGTCACCGTCGGCTCGAACACGGCCACCGACCCGGCCGCCACACTTTACTTCTCGAATCCCAACTCGAACCATGGCACGATTTCCGAGGACATTCTGGTCAATGAAACCGGAACGTTCGAAATGGTAACGCAAAGCAGCAAGATTTATTATGCCGGTGCGCTCACAGGAACGGGAACGGTCAAAGGCGACACGAACAAATTCCACGTCTATTTCACTGGCGACAATACGGCCTTTGAGGGCACGGTTCAGATGTCCGGCGCAAACTTCACGTTCTTCCAAGCCCCCGCGAGCGCCAGCGAGAAAGCATCCTACAACATTTCCTCATCGGCCGTTTTCCTGAACACCGCGGCGGGCCAGGTTTACAAATTCGGCTCGCTTCAGATGACCGGCAACGAGTGGCGTTTCAGCACGGAGACCCCCCAGGGCATGTACTCGGCCACGATGCAGGTCGGCGCGCTCGGCAAGGACGACCTGATCCAGACGAACCTGCAGGCGGACATCAAGCTGGAAAAGGTCGGTAACGGCACGCTGACCATCAAGCAGAAAGGGACGAGCAACAACTCGTTCTCCGGCGGAACGGTCGTGAAGGCCGGGACCCTGGACGCGACGTACCCGAAGGCCCTCGGCAACGGCGCGGTCTCCGTCGAGGGCGGAACGCTCAAGTACACCGGCGGCTCCACCACGTTCACCAACAATACGTCTGTGGGAACGGACGGGACCCTCCAACTCGACAAAGAGGGCACGACGCTGACCGTCACCGGCTCACTTGCGGGCGACGGGAAAATCGACGTTCAGAACGGAACGTTCTACTACAAAGGAAAAGACGGCGCGGTGACGACCACCTTCGCTCAGGACATTAATACCGGCGCCAACGGCAAATTCCAGTACGACCACGGCTCTACGCTTTCCGGCGATATAACCGGTTCCGGGGTCATTCAGAACTCCGGCGGCTGGTCCTACTACACCGGCAACAACTCGGCCTTTACGGGAACGTTCCAGCTCAACGACCTGACGTTCTTCCAGGACGGGCCAAGCTCAAGCGGCCTGGCGACCTACCAGGGGAACGGCCCGATCATCCTGAAAGTAACCGACCCGGCGAAAAACGTCTTCGAGTTCGGCAACCCTGCCGGGAATATGCTGATCCGTCCCAGCGGTGGGTCATTGAATACGCACTACGTGAAGATCGGCGGCACGGATGACGATTTCACCTACTCCGGCGTGCTTTGCGACTACGGTGACAAGACTACGGGCCTGATCAAAACCGGGGCCGGCACACTGACGCTCACCGCGGATATGTCGAAAGCGGGCACGATTGCCGGAGATGGGGGTGCGAAACCCTACTCCCTCGGCACGACGGTAGAAAACGGTCGGCTCGTGATCGCGGAAGGCGCCGTCATTGGAGCGGGCACCGGTGACCTGGTCCTCGTGAATTCGGTTTCCGCTGACGCCAACCCGGCCATCACGCTCAGCGGAACGATCCGCGGCGATTTGCAGATCGACGGTTTGCTGGCGATCGACTTCACCGACGCGAATAATCCCGTCGGAACGGTCACGGGCGACATTACTTTCGGCGACTCGGCCGGGCTTCAGGCCCTTTTTGGCGACGAGGGGTGGAATCCGGACATGACGTACACGCTGAATTCCGCCAATTCCAGCGAATTGTTTACCTCCATGTCGAGACTTTGCGCCGAGGCGATCGAAGCCGGAACGCTTCCGAGTGAATTTTCGGTCATAGCGACCGCTGGCGGCATCCTTTTAGGGGTCAACGGCGAAACCGGAGGCGTGCCGGAACCGGCCACGTGGGTTTTGATGATTCTCGGTTTGGTGGGAGTGACATTTGCATGTAACAAACGTTCTCGCCTGGAAATCTCTGGAAAATGAATTTCGTTGCAATCGATTTTGAAACCGCAAACGGCTCCATGAACAGCGCGTGTTCGGTGGGGCTGGTGCGGTGCGTGGACGGTGTGCTGACTGAGGAGTTTCAGACCCTCATTCGGCCGCCGGTTCTTTATTTTTGGTCACGTCACATCGACGTTCACGGGATCACGCCCGCGGACGTGCGTCCCTACGGCCTCTTTAACGCGTACTGGGACCAGATGCGGGACTTCATCGGTGACTCGCTCCTCGTTGCGCATAATGCCCCATTTGACCGCGGCGTCCTGAACGCCTGCCTCGACCATTTCGATCTTCCGCCGATCCCGAACCCGTGGAAATGCTCGTGCCGCACCGCGCGCAAGTACTTCCCGAACGTTCTGCACGTGCAGCTTCCGAACTACCGGCTGAACACGGTCGCAGAATACTTTAACATCAAATTCAACCACCACGATGCCCTCGAGGACGCGCGAGCCTGCGCCCTGATCATGGCTCAGATGGAAAAAGAACTCCCTAATTCATCATTCATCATTCATAATTCATAATTAAATGGATTTTCGCCCTACTGCCACGCTGGAGATGCTTCGCCGGCGGTCGTTTTTGATTCAGAAAGTCCGTGACTTTTTCGGGGAACGCGGGTTTCTTGAGGTGGAGACTCCCATCCTCAGCGCCGACACCGTGGTCGATCGGAATCTCGACCCGATGAGTCTCACCGAGGCCGGGCGCCGATACTTCCTCCAGACCTCGCCCGAGTTCGCCATGAAACGCCTCGTCGCGTCGTGGAACGTGCCGATCTTCCAGATTTGCAAGGTCTTCCGCCGGGACGAGTGCGGCCAGATACACAATCCGGAGTTCACGATGCTCGAGTTTTACCGCCCGGGCGACGATCTGGAGCGTGGGATGCAGCTTCTGGACGATTTACAGGCAGAGATCCTCGGCCGGGGCCCAGCGTTGCGCATGACGTACCGGGAGGCGTTCCGGCGATTTCTCGGCCTGGACCCGCTCACCGCGTCGGTTTCGGAAATGGCGGAGGTGGCCCAGCGTGAAAAGATGGTGATCCCGGAGGGTTTTGATTTTTCAGAGTCGGCAAACCGGGACGACTGGCTCGATTTCCTCCTTGGCGAGCGGATCCAGCCGGAGCTGGGCGTGGAAGCGCCGCTGATCCTGTACGATTACCCGGCTTCGCAGGCGGCGCTGGCCGTTGCGCGGGGCGATGTGGCGGAACGGTTCGAGCTTTACGTTGATGGGATCGAGCTGGCGAACGGCTACCACGAACTCTGCGACCCGGCCGAGCTGCGCCGGCGCAATGCCGAGACGAACGCACTGCGGGCGGCCGACGGAAAAGAGACGCTCCCCGAGGAAAGCCGACTGCTTGCCGCGATGGACTTTGGCCTCCCGAACTGTGCGGGCACGGCCGTGGGTCTGGACCGTCTGATCATGCTGGCCCTTGGCGCGTCGTCGCTGGAAGAGATCCTCGCCTTCCCGTTCCGTGTGGCGTAAAGCTGGAAATGCCGTAGTATTGGATTAGGGTTCGTCTTTGAGGACCACTTTGTACGCGGCAGTAATGGTTTGGCCGGGTTCAAGGAGGATCGGGTCTTCGTGAACGCGCATCGTGCCGCCCATGTATGCGAACGCTTTCCAGCCGTCCCCCATGGAGTAGCCGGTCATGGGGCGCGTGTTCCCCTCTTTCTCCTCGATGGTCACCGAAACGTTTTTGCCGCCAATGGTCCCGGCCGCGTTGATCCACTTGCAGTCCTTCAGCCGCTCGTCGCCGCGGACGATCGCTCCGTCATGCGCGCCGGTGCTGTTCGAAAACTGGACGCTCTCGTTCATGTCCCGGGCGAAACGCATCCCGAGGCCAAAGTAGTACCGGCCCCAGATCTTGACCGCTTTGTCCCCGGCGGGCGTGAGGACCGATTTCCAGTGCAGCACGTTGGCGCCGTCCACGCTTTCGACCGAGATCTCGCGCTTCTCTTTGGCGAGAACGACCCCCTCGGAGGAAACCCAGTCCAGTTCCGCCTTGACGGAGGACTCGTCGGACTCGAGCGCGGTGATCACCTCCTGCCCACACTTGGCGCTGTACTCGCCCCAGAACTCCACGTCGTCGATTCCCAGCGAGTACATCAGGCCGTGGTGGTGAAGGTGGTCGGCGGGCGAGTCGGCCAAAACCTGGACGCCGTTGGGCGTGTAAAGCTCCTCGACGTACGGCTTGTGCTTCCCGGCGGGCTGGAACTGAGCCACGACTTTGCCGTTCGCCTTGAGCGGGATCCGCGTCTTCAGCTGTCCGTCCACCAGCTCGGCGGTTTTGCCGTCCGCGGAAAGACGGTACAGACCGTCCACCGTGCGGGCGTAGATCGTGTACGAGCCGTCCGCGTTGGGTGCGGTCACGACGGCGACGAAGCCGGTCATGCCGCCCGCGAGCGTCGTCCAGGCTTTTTCCGCCCGGTCGTACTGGCAGATCGTGCCGGAATCATCGACGACGATTAGCGTGTCTTTTTCCGTGGCCTTGCCGACGGTCATGCACCGGACGGCTTTCCCCAGAGCGTCCGTTTTGTTCCCAATCAGAATGTAAACTTCGTTTTCCGCGGCGGCGATGATCTCGTCCTCTTTGGTCGTCGGGGCGATGTTTCCGCAAAGGGTCGTTTTGACGCCGCGGCCCATGAGCTTCTGCGAGTAAACGCTCCAGGCCGGGTTGAACGAGTAAACGTTGCCGTTGGTCACGACGACGAACTGCGGCGGCATTTTGGCCTTGATCTTCCCGCACGAGACCTGGTCAAAGTCGCCGGGGATCGGGGGCCAGCCCTTTTTGTCGAAGTCTTTGTTCCACATGTAGGAATTGCCGGAGTAGGTCGAAACGATGACCGACCCCTTGGGTTCGTTGGCCGTGCCGGACGGGGCGGTGCAGAAGCCCTTGATGTTGCTCCCGTTCGCGTCGGCCAGAATGACGGCTTTGCCGGTCTCGATCGTTTTTTCGACGTCGATCACGTAGAGCGATTTCTTGTTCTGGCTGATGACCGCCAGGGTGTCGCGGCCGTCGCCGTCCAGGTCCAGAACGCCGATTTTGTCCGCTTTTTCGTAGAAGCCCAGCAGACGCACGCTCTTTTGACCGTCGAAAACGCGCACTTCCCCGGTCGAGTCGATCCAGGCGACGCCGAAGGAACCCCCGGCCATATTGTAGCAGCAGTTCTCCACCGCCGCGGCGGGTGCGGTCAGGGCGAAAGCGAGTAAAAGCGCGAAAAGAATCTTTTTCATTTTATTCTCCTTAAATCGTGGTGGGTTCAGTTCAGGCTCATGGTTTGCGTTTCCGGGTCGAAGAGCACGACTTTATTTTCGCGATGGGAAATGACGCCCATGCTCAGCGGCGCCTGCACACGGACGGCCGTCTCAATGTCGCTGAAGGGCTTTTCGCGCGTCTTGACGCAGTCGAGCAGGTTCCGCCAAAGCTTGCTCGTGTCGCCCATGCCGTTCCACGGAATGTGGATCTCTTCCTTGCCGGGAGCGAACGGGACGATGCGGATGCCGCTGCTCTTGCGGGTCAGTTCCTCCCAGATGATGATCCCGTTGGTCCCGCGGATCATCGTGTTGGACGGGACGTGGTTCGAGAGTGAGTTGCACATGACCACCGTCGGGCCTTCGTCGTAGTCGGCGATGATGTTGCACTGATCGGGAACCTCGCGATTATACTGGAACGTCCCACCGCCGCCGAAAACGCGGACCGGGAAATCCAGCCCCAAAATGCAGAACACGGGCGTGAAAACGTGTACCAGCAGATCCGTGGCCGGGCCGCCGGCGTAGTCCCACCACAAACGCCACTGGAAGAACCGCGAGGCGGAAAAGGGAACCTTCGGCGCGTCCCCAAGAAAGCGTTCCCAATTCAGGTCCGGCCCCGGTTTCGCGTTGGGGTCCGGAATGGTCATGCGCTCGCCCCAGTCCCCACGGCGGAAGTAGCTCAGCTGCACGTGGACGGGCTTCCCGATGATCCCCTCCTGGATCATCTGCGCGATTTTCGGGAAGTTCTCGTCGGCCATGTACTGCGTCCCGACCTGAACCAACCGCTTGTTCTTTTCGGCGGCCTGTTCGACTTTCTTTGCCATGTCGAACTGCGACCAGTGCGTTAGCGGCTTTTCGCAGTAAACGTCCTTCCCGGCGTTCAGAGCGTCGATCGCCAGCGGCGCGTGCAGACGGTCCGGTGCGGCAATACAAACGACGTCCACATTCGGGTCAGCAAGCAGATTTTCGTGTTCGTCGTACATCTTGCAGCCACCGAGATTTTGCGACGCCGCCTGAAGCCGCGGACGATAGACATCACACACCGCGACCGGCTCGGCAATGCCTTCCTTCTGGAAGTTTTTGATAATGTTCTGGTGCGCTCCGCTGCGTCCCCCAACACCTATAAAACCAACGCCGATGCGTTCGTTGGCTCCTTCAGCCGAGGCGGGAATAATATCGAGGGCGGGTATGGTCGCCGCAGCTGCCGCGGCTGTTTTTAAAAAGTCACGTCTGGTTGCCATATATCTACTCCTGAATAATGATGAAATAATAGCTATTTCTGAAAACATCGTTTTCATAAAGATTAACCTTATTCGTATTATAATACAGATCTGACCGTTTGTCAAGAAGGGAGCCATCGCCCTTCAAGCGAGAATTCTACCCGGAATAATCTGAAGCCTTTTCAACGTTAAAGTCTTTCGGAAGTCAACGCTGCAAGAAGCCCTTTTCCAGATCAATCACCCCCCCTTTCCAAAAAAAAATTATTCTTTATATTAGATAATCATATCAGAATCATCCAGATTTTCTGCGGGAAAATCCACGGCATTTATCCTTCACATTTCACTCAAAAACACATCATGAAATCTTTATTTTTTGTTTTCACTCTTTTTCTCGCTGGGCTGGCTGCGGCGCAGGAGAATTTTTCGTATGACATCGTAATTTACGGCGGAACGTCATCGGCCGTCACCGCGGCGGTGCAGGCCCAGAAGATGGGGCACTCGGTCGTGATGGTCTCACCGGACCGGCATTTGGGCGGGCTCTCGGCCGGTGGGCTGGGATTCACCGATTCCGGAAACACTTCGACCGTTGGCGGCCTGGCGCGGGAATTTTACCGCCGGGTTTATGCCGAGTACCAGAAGCCCGAGACCTGGAAGTGGCAGAAGGTCGAAACCTACGCCAACCACGGGCAGGGGACCAAGGCGATGATCCACGCCGACCAGACCATGTGGATCTTCGAGCCGCACGTCGCGGAAAAGGTTTTCGACGAGTGGGTCACCGAGATGAAGATCCCGGTCTTCCGCGAGGAGCTTCTGGACCGTGAAAACGGCGTGGAGATGAAGGACGGAAAGATCGCCGCCTTCAAAACCCTCAGCGGGAAGCGGTTCGAGGGCAAAATGTTCATCGACGCGACGTACGAGGGGGACCTCATGGCCGCCGCGGGCGTTTCGTACACACTGGGCCGTGAATCCAACGACCAGTACGGCGAGAAGTGGAACGGAAACCAGATCGGGACCCTCCATCATGGCCACTGGTTCAAGAAGGACATCAGCCCGTACCGGGTCGAGGGGGACCCGACGAGCGGTCTGTGCCGGTGGGTCGATGACTCGGAGCCCGGCGTAAAGGGCGCGGCCGACAAACGGATCCAGGCGTACTGCTACCGGCTTTGCATGACCGACTGCCCGGAAAACCGGATCCCGTTCGTGAAGCCGGAAAATTACGACCCGGAGGACTACGAGCTTCTGCGCCGTGTGCTCGCCTCGGGCTGGCGCGAGACGTTCCAGAAGTTCGACCGCATCCCGAACCTGAAGACCGACACGAATAATCACGGGCCTTTCAGCATGGATTTCATCGGGCAGAACTACGAGTACCCGGAGGCCTCGTACGAGAAGCGGGCGGAGATCCTCAAGGCGCATCGCGACTACCAGATGGGCCTCCTTTACTTCCTCGCCAACGACCCGGGCGTTCCGGAAGACGTCCGCAGCAAGATGAGCAAGTGGGGCCTTGCGAAAGACGAATTCCCGGAAACGGGTGGCTGGCCGCATCAAATCTACGTCCGTGAGGCGCGCCGCCTGCTTGGGGAGTACGTCGTGACGGAAAACGACTGCTTTGCCCGCCCTCCGGTCCCGGCTCAGGGGAATGGCGTCGGCTCGGTCGGGATGGGGTCGTACGCGCTCGACTCGCATAACGTGCGGCGGTACGTGAAACCCGACGGTTTTGTTCAGAACGAGGGCGATATTGGCGTGAGTCCGAAAGGCGCCTACGCGATCGACTACCACGCCCTGACGCCGAAAAAGGGCGAGTGCGCCAACCTGCTCGTTCCAGTCTGCGTCTCCGCCTCGCACATCGCGTTCGGGTCGATCCGCATGGAACCGGTTTTCATGATTTTGGGCCAGTCCTCGGCGACGGCCGCATGCCTTTCCATCGACGAAAACTGCGTCGTGCAGGACCTTTCGTACGCAAAACTGGCCGAGCGGCTTGAAGCGGACGGTCAGATTTTAACGAAGAAAAAGTAAGCTGGCAGGCGTCATTCCTTTTTTAGCCGAAATAAACCCTCATTTTTGTAAACTTTTACCCCGGCACAGAACACGTTCCGATTCCGAATTTCATTTAAACACGATTTTCACGGATTAAAAGGATTTGCACAGATTTTTAAAGAGAAAAGTGAAATCTTTTCCAGAAGAAATCCTTTTAATCCTTTGAATCCGTGAAAATCGTGTTTAAATGAAGAGTTGAAGCGGGACCGGTGTGGCATTTTTATGAAACCCATTTATTTTCTTTCATTCTTTTTCTTCTTCCCGTTCGTCCTGCTTGCTCAGGAGACGGAACGCGTGGAACTTTCGGAGTTCCATTTCGTCGCGGCCCCTCCGCGTTCCGGGACCGGGATGCGGCTGGAACAGACCGGGCCGAACGCCCTGAAAATGGCGATGACCACCGCCAAAGATTTCGGCTCCGAGTGGGTTTACGCCGACTTCGAGCACGAAACGACGGCGCAGCGGAAACTCGTCTTTAGGGTGCGCGGAAACGCGGCCAACGGCGGCGCGTTCTTCCATCCCGCCATCACGGTCCAGAGCGGCGGCCAGACGAAGCTGATCTCCGGTCCGCGGATCCAGGCCGGGCGAGAGGACGATCATTTTTACGTGCTGGGGCTGGATTCTGACTTCCAGCTCGGTGACGGCCGGTACGTCGTGAAGCGGCTCGAGTTTTCGTTCAATAGTGAGCGGGAACCGATCGGAAAAGAACTGAGCGTCGAGATCGACCGCATCCGGTTCACGGACCCGGAGGAAGCGCTGACGCACGGCGGAAAACCGTACGAGCTGGTTTCCGGCCTTCCACCTCGTGAAACGCCCGGTTCGGATGAGGTCCCGGCGAAAACGGCGAAAAAGAAAATTTACTTCTGCCTCGAGAATAACGACCGGCTCGATTTCGTCTGGTACAAAAGCGAGAAGCGCCCGGAGTTTCCCGGAACGTTTGGTTTTCGGGACCTGATGCTGGAAAACTGCCCGTTTTTCGAGATCGCTGAGGCCCCGGAGGACGCCGATCTGATCGTTTACCAGCGTACGCTGGCGATCCCGGAAAGCGTCGGGGGCGACCCGTCCGGAAAGGAGGCGGAAACGCTCGCGGCCCTGATCCAGTCGGGAAAACCGGTGATTTTTTACGGACCAGTCCCGGACCCGGCGTTGGCGGAGCTGGCGCCGCTGAAACTCACGCGCCTTGATCCCGACCATTTCGCGCCGCGGGAAAGGATCATACCGGCATCGGAAGGGTGGAAGACCGTGGAGCCACAGAACTGTTCGTTTGGCCGTTACTTTGACACGGAACCGACTGAAGGGGCAGAAAGTCTTCTGAACTGGGCGGAGAGCAAAACGCCGTTCCTCGTGCGGAAAGGAAACGTTTGGCACGCCGCGGGAACCTGCGGCCAGACGCTCATTCCGAGCGAAACGTTTTACGACCGTGCGGCGCTTCTGATCTGGGCGGAAATGGCCGGGATCCCCAACGCGGCCCGGACGCTCGACCAGCTCGAAAAAGAGCCGAAAGTTCTGAAAAAAGATGGGCTGGAGTGGCGCCAAACGACCCGCGGCTTCGGGCGCTTCGGCTGGGCCGTGGGAGACCCCGGTCTGTGCGACGCGGTGGGGCCCGACCTGAGCGTGACCAACGGCGAGCAGTCGTACCGCGTCGAGCCGGTCCTCGCTTTGGGTGGGCCCGCGCCGGAGGAAAAACCGACGCTGAAATGCACGGCGACGGACGTGCACAAAACGTTCACGCTCCCGGACCAGACGCTTACCATGACGCTTCTGGCGCCGTTTGAACTCTGGGAATTCCCGGCACCGGGCGAGGTTTTTCTTCGTCAGGAAAATATTGCCGACTTCGCGGTCTGGACCGACTCGACGGGCGCGCTGAAAACCGCAAATCTGGCCGAAATGGAAAAGTCGGAAACGTTTTTCGACCTCGGCCGTGACGGGAAATGGGGCGCGCCGTGGCTTTTGCTCTTCCGGGAGAAGGCGGGCCACCCGCTCCTCGTGGTTTTTCCATCCCAGCCGAAGAAAATCACCGCGTCGGTCCAGTACGGTGCGTTCGCCGGGCTTGAGATCCAACTGGGCGAAAATCCCGTTTTGGTCGCGGGGTGGCCGTTTGGCTCGAAACTCTGCGGCGGGGACGCCATCTGGAACGCGCTCGACCAAAAAGGGACCGGGGCGGAATTTCTCGCTCATTCGCTCGCCCTGGCGCTGAATTTCCCGATCGACCGGACCGAATATTTCGCGCTTGACCCGAAAAACCAGCGGATCCAGTTCCGCCAGAAAGTGAAGTTCCGCCGTTTCGCCGATGATTGGGGCCTGAACCCCGAGCCGGTCGTGACGCTTCCACCGCTCACCGCGTTCATGCTTCAGGAAAGCCTGGCCGGGCGGCTGGACGAGCCGAAAAACGCGCCGATGGTCAAAACCTCCGAAACGCTCACCGACCTGGGAATTGCGACGAATTTCGGCCCGATGCTCGGGAAAACCGGCCGGTCGGTCACGTGGTCGCTCCCGCTTCCGGACGCGGAACGAGATCTTCTTCTGGTGAAGATGAAAGACGAAAAATGGAACGCGCTGGCGCAGGAGCAATTCCTCGACGGCGTGCGCTGGACCTGTGGCGGCCGCCGGCCGTTGGAGCACGTGACACCGGAATTCCCGCACGGGAAAGAAAGCCTCCTCCAGAATATTTCGCACTTTACGTGGAATTTCGGGATGGGGACCGCGTTTCAGGGGAAACTTCTGCTCGACGCGGAGGCACAAACCGCCCTGGAGCGCCGCGCGGCCATTCGGACCGTTTCGCCCGTGGAGCTTTACCAGCCCAAAATGTGCGCGAGAAACCGCCAGGAACCGTTCAGCGGACTCTGCTACCCGGTCATGTTCACAAGCATGTATCCGGTCGAAACGCCGTTTCAACCCGGCTGCGGCTCCGGCGTGGTGTACGGCGACACAAACGAGGCCGCCTGCGTCGTGGCATGGACCTCCCAGGAATTCGCCGACCTTTACGGAATGGCCGACTGGGTGCGCGCAAACTGGAATTTCCACCGGTACGTGATGCGCCACCAGCTTTTTATCGACGATTACTGCTTCCAGGCCGGTTCGTGCCGCGAGTCTGGTGCGGGGGCCTGGATCGACATGCTGAACGCCGAATACTCCGGCATGATCGCGTACGCCCGGCTCGCCGAGATCTCCGGCGATGAAAACGCCCGGGCCGAGGCGCTGGCCCGAGCCGCGAAAAGGGCGGTCCCGACGATCGCGCGGCTTTACTTCAACCCGTACCTGGAGCGGCTGCGGCCAGAACTCAAAGGAACGCCGTACCTTGTGACCGGTTTCGGCGAAGAAGGGGCGAAAATCCTGAAGTTCCCGACGAAATCCGGGAATTTCTACGCCTCGAACGAACTTTTCGACTACTCGCAGGGGATCCCCGGCACGCAGTACCAGCTTTACAGGAAGTACGGCTGGCGCGCGATCCAGAAATACGTGACGGAGACCGCGTGGCCGAATCTGATGACGCCCGAGGCGTCGCAGACGTGGTACTACCTCGGCGCGCTGGGACTCTACGACGAAAACACGGACCAGATTTTACAGTTTCGCGAGCGGCTCCTTTCCGACCCGAAAAAGACGTTCAGCGGCGACTGGCCCGGAATGTGCCGGCCGTTCCAGCTCGCGGCGACGCAGTGGCCGTTCCATCATCGGATCGCGTTCACCCGGTACAGGGATCTGGTGATGAAAACCGCGGAATTCGACCCGGAAACCGGGATTTTGAGTGCGGAATTCACCGCGCGGCCCGGCTCGAAGCTGGAGTTCCACTCCGAAAAGGCCCCGAAATCGGCGGCGCTCAACGGCGAGACGTTCGAGCTGAACGGGTCGGAGCCGAATTTCTGGACGGTGCCGGTAAAACCGGGAGAAAATCGGCTTGAAGTGAAATTTTAACCATGATATAAATTTTTTTCATCCCCCTCTTGACAATTTTCAGGAAGGGGTTATAATTATATTAGGGTAAATATTCGAATTTATCATCTTTAAAATTTCCAGCCTTCCAATTGAAAAGGAGTTTTCATGAAAAATCATTTTTCTCTTTTGGCTTTCCTTTTAACGTTCACCGTCTTCGGCGTTTTATCCACGACGCTAAAAGCAGATTCTCCATGCACACCTGATCCATCCGTGATGAGTGAGGCTTATTATAAGATCTGGAACGCCGACGTTCAGAAACAGATCGACGAACGCATCGAAAAATACCGCAAAGCCGACGCGGAGATTAAACTTGAAAACGTAAAGCCCGGCACAGACGTGAAGGTCGAACAGATCTCGCACGAGTTCATTTTCGGCGCACACATTTTCAATTTCAATCAGCTTGGGACGACCGAACGGAACCAGAAATACAAGGACCTTTACGGCACGCTGTTCAACTCGGCCACAATCGCGTTTTACTGGAAGAAGTTTGAAATGGAGCCGGGCAAACCGCGATTCAAAACCGATGAATGGGACACGGAGGAATACTGGAACCACGCAGAAAACCCCAACTCCCAGCCTCACTGGCGCCGTCCCGCATCGGATCAGGTCGTTGAATTCTGCAAGTCCAAGGGGATCCGCCTTCACGGGCACACGATCATTTGGGGCAACCAGACGTGGCAGCGCCCCACGTGGCTTTGGGACTACGTTTCCGAGCAGTTCCCCGAAGAGCGCGAGGTCCTCATGAAGACGGCGGAAGCCCGCAAAAACATGACGCCGGAGGAGATCTACAAGCTGGCGCCGCATTACTTCGACGCGCTGAACGAGATGTACTGGAACCGCATCCGCATGCTGGGCGAGCACTATAACGGTACGCTCGACAGCTGGGACGTGGTCAACGAAAGCGCGACCGACTACCACGGCCAGGCCGTCACGGGCGACAAAATCACCAAGAGCAACTACGGGCACATCATGCCGGGCGACTACACGTTCCGGTCGTTCAAAGTCGCTCAGGAGGTTTTCCCGGATTCGGTCAAGCTCAACATCAACGACTACGCGAACAATCAGAACTACGCCGATCAGGTCAAGGACCTCATCGCTCACGGGGCGAAGATCGACATCGTGGGGTCGCAGATGCACCTTTTCAATCCTCAGCAGACGCTTGACATTGCGGCCGGTAAAGAGATCCAGACGCCGGAAAAGGTCCTCGGCGTGATGAAGATCCTGGCCACGACGGGGCGCCCGATCCATTTGAGCGAAATCACGATCACCGCGCCCAACGACGATGAAAAAGGCCGCGCGATCCAGGCGATCGTCTTGCGGAATTTATATCGGCTCTGGTTCAGTGTTCCCGAGATGATGGGGATCACATGGTGGAACGTCGTGGACGGCTGCGGCGCACCGGGCGAACCGACCACTTCGGGCCTTTTCACGCGGGATATGCAGCCCAAACCCTCGTTCTTCGCTTTGAACAAGCTCATTAATGAGGAATGGAAAACGAAATTCGTTCAAAAAGCGGAATCTGGAAGCGTTGATTTGAAGTTCCGCGGCTTCAAGGGCAAGTACCGTATCACGTGGACAGATGTGAACGGCGAGACGAAAACGCTTGAAACGGTAGTTCGTTAAGTTTTATACTGTGCGGAATACCAGGATTTGGAGGTTTGCTTTCAAATCCTGGTTTTCCTTTTTTATTTTTTATTTCCTTGTCTTTTTTGATTATTTCTTGCTGCCATGACAAACGATCGATCCAAAGAACTTTTTGACAAAATGTGGGATGAATTCTGTACCCAAAGTCTGGTTCAAGACAAACCAAAATCTTTTCTCCGTTGGTGTCTTGAAAAATTTCAGTTGTTTAAATCTGATAAGGACGGGATCGCGATTCTGACCTCAAATCAGGAAATCATCTGGACCAGCGAACAGTTTCAGGCCTGGTTTCCTAACGTGACGAATCCAAATTTTAATTTGAACATTCTGTCGGCCTTGTATGGAGTGCGTTTTCTTTATGAACATGCCGACCAGCCGATGTACGCGACTCCTTTCTCTGAGTTCCAGGTAACGGGAAAAGCGGCAAAAGGAGTGATTCAGACTAAAAATGGAAACTTTTTTGAAATCTCAGTCCACCCTTGGACCTCGCCTGGCGGTAAAGAGCCGCTCATGCTCCTTCACGTCCACGACATTACCGAACGCCGGGAACTGAAAAACAAACTCACCAATCTGCATAGTATCTGTGAGCAGGTGAGTCACCGTGAGGTATTGGATGAACAAAAAGGGTGCACAGAACGGGAGAATTTTATCATTGATGGGATCCAGTACCTCGCCAAGAATCAGATGCATTACGAGTTTTTGGAAGTGCGAAAATACGATCCCATAACGAAAACACTTCCTCTTTGTACTCATTACGGCATTCTGAAAGAAGCAGAGCAGCGCGAGATCCACGCCCGACCCACCCAAAACGGTACAATAGGGTATGTGGCCGTCGAGAAAAAAGCCTATATTTGCCGTGATACGAAAAACGACCCTTACTACCTTCCGGGAGGTGAAACAGCTCGTTCCTCATTAACTGTTCCGATCATGTTTCAGGGTGAATTGCTCGGAGTTCTCAACGCGGAAAGTTCTCAGCCCGATGCGTTCAAGGAAATCGATCAGATTTACGCGGAGATTTTTGCTCATGAGATTGCACTGGCCATGAATTTCGTGCGTATGTTTGCACGTGAACAGAATGTTGGACGTCAAATGACTGTCGAAGAAATTCACGGTCAGATCGCTCTTCCCGTCAAGAATATTCTGGATCTCGCTGCAGAGCTTGGTAAATACCTGGGCGAGGAACAGATCGAAGCCCAGCATGCTCTCTATCAAATTATCAAGAACGCGCAGGAAGTAACCGGAATTATCCAGAAAGTAGGGCAGCAGCTTACGCCAACCGATACGGTTGGACCTCCGGAACGAAAAGAACTCATCGAGAAATGGAAGGATGAATTTTCCGGGAAATGTATTTTGCTGGTCGATTCGAGTGAAGAACTTTACAGACAGGGGCGGGAACTGTTTGGGTGTCTGAATTGTGAGCTGGAATGGGCAAGGACCGGGCAGGTCGCTCTGGACAAAATGGAAGAGGAAATGCAAAAAGGCAAACCCTACTGGGCAATTCTGGCGTCCATCAAGCAGAAAGATTACCCGCACGGAAGTACGCAATTCTTTATCGATCTGGCAAGAGTTTACGGCAGAGCACATCCTCCGCTGGTGCTTCTTCAGGAACTGAACGTATATGACATGGCTCATACTATTGTCCACGTTCGGACCCGATATTCTGCGAGTGGGCAGACGGGAAAACCCTTCACGGAGCCGACTCTCCTCAAAGTTATCCATGAAACTCTCAAAAAATGTAAAAATACAAAACCCTGTTTCAGGTCCTTGGGTAAAGAATACATCGATCCAATGGCTGAAAAGGAGATAAATAATCAGGAAAATGCTGGATAAACTTCAGTATCAGGATAAATCAATCCTCAAAACGATTGATTTGTCCTGATTGCCCAAAAATCTTGGGGATTTTTTAATTTTTTTGACAAATCTTAAGTTTTTTACGAAAATTCTCTCAAAATTCCTTGTAAATTCTTGTCTCTCACGTATAATGGAATTAATGAAAGAATTTATTTCCTGTACTTGAGGTAAGAAATGAAACTTGCAAGTCGTTTTCAATATAAATTTTTCAGTTATTTGTTCGCGGCAGGCGCCCTTTCCTTTTTGAGTGCCGCGCTCGTGTTTGGTGATACCACGATCAGCACGGACACTCAGCTCACCGGGGACGCGAATTACTCGGGCGTCGTAACGGTCAATTCCGGCATCACGCTTGATCTGAACGGCTACACGCTTGGCACCGTTGGGAACGTCACCAATCTGCTCGGGACCGGGACCATCACCAACACAAGCGGGACGAAATCCACCGTCACCGTGAATATTGGGGCCACCAATGACGGCCTGGCGCCCACCCTTACCGGCAATCTGGATTTTGTTTTCAATGCCAATGACAAAATTCTGCGTCTGCGCAACGCGGCCGCTGACTGGACGGGCAGCACGACCATCAACGGCGGACGTCTGCACGTGGACACGCAGGACTGCATCGGTTCCGGGACGATCTACCTGAACGGAAACCTCGTGAACGATAGTAACGGCCACACGGCTTTGACCCTTTCAAATCCGGTCGCCATCATCGGCCCCAACGCCTCCATCCGCGCGGCGTACAGCGGCTCCATTACGCTCACCGGCAAAGTCTCCGATTATGCGGGCGCGACGAACCCGAAATTCACGATCGGCGCAAAAGAATCCGTCGCGAACACCTACAAACTTTACGGCGAGAACGACTACACCTGCGGGACGTGGATCGGTGACGCTTCCTATACCGGTCTGACGCTGAAGATCTCCATCGGAACCCCGACCGCGTTCGGGACCGGCCCGATCCAGATGGTTTCCAACGCGAACCTGACGCTCGAAAAGTACGGCTCCACGACGGCGGACACGCTCGCCAACACGATCCACCTCGGCGGCAAGACGCTCAACATTACCAACTCGACCGGCGCCGCGGTCACGATTTCCGCTCCGATCGACAATTTGAACTCGGCCGGTTCCGCCGTCACGACTGCGGGAAAACTGACGATCAACGGTAACGATAAAGCCGTCACGCTCAGCGGTCCGATTACCGGCCCCGTGGACCTGAGCCTCACGAACAAAAACGGCTTCACCTTCAGCGGCTCGGCTGGCGACGGCGTGTCGCTGAGTTTCAAAACCACCGGTACGGGCACGTTTTCCGGCTCGATTACCGGCACGGCGACATTGACACTCGACAGCAATGGGGATAATTCCTACTACCGTTTCCCCAATGGAGCGCAGGAACGTACTGGCGCGACCTACATCAATGGTGGAAACCGGACCCGCGTCCACGTTACGAATGGCGCGACGCTCGGCACCGGCCCGATCTACCTCAACGGGAACCTGTGCAATAACAGCAGCGGCTCGATACACGCGACTTTCCCGCAGACGGTATATATCGCTGGCGAGACTGCGTCCATTCGTGCGGCCTACGAAGGTTCCATTACGGTCACCGGGAAAATCTCGGACCTTGAGGGCGCCACCAACCCGAAATTTACGATCGCCACCAATGAAAACGCCGCGAACACGTACAAACTTTACGGCGAAAATGACTACACCTGCGGGACGTGGGTCGGCGTCTCGTCTTACGCTGATTTGACCCACAAGATTTTCATCCGCACGCCCTCCGCGTTCGGTACCGGCCCGATCCAGATGGTTTCCAACGCGAACCTGACGCTCGAAAAGACCGAAACGACGAAGGCGGACTCGCTGGCCAACACGATCCACCTCGGTGGCAAAAAACTCAACGTTACCAACTCGACCGGCGGCGCGATCACGTTCACCACTCCGGTCGATAACCTGAACGCTTCGGGCGCAAGCGCGGGGACCGCTGGGACGCTGGCGATCAACGGCGGCGACTACGCAGTCACTTTCAGCGGAGCCGTCACGGGCAATGCGGCCGTGACTATCACGAACAAGAAAGGAATCACTTTCGACGGCTCGGCCGGCGATAATGCCGCGTTGACTTTCAAATCGACCGATAAGTCCCCGATCAACGGCACGCTTACCGGTGATGCGACCCTGACGTTCGACAATAACGGCGGGGCGGTCTATTACCGCCTGAACACTGGCGCGCAGGACCGCACCGGCGCGACGTACATCAACGGCGGCAATAACACCCGCGTCCACGTTTCCTACGGTTCGTACTTTGGTACCGGGCCGATCTACCTCAATGGAAACCTCTGCAATAACAGCGAAAGCACGCGGCTCGTTACGTTCAGCCAGCCGATCATCGTGAACGGGGCGAATGCCTCGCTGCGCGTCGCGTACGTGAACGATGACGCCAAAGCGATGATGAAAGTCACGGGCGTCATTTCCAGCGACCCGGCCCATGACGCGGACCACAAACTCACGTTCAACGCGGTCGAATCCGGCCCGGGCGTGATTTTCCTGTATGGCGAGAACACATTCACGTGCCCGTCTTTCCTCTCTGGGGACAACAATAGCAACAAGCTGGTCCTTGGCACCGACTCGTCTCTTGGCGGGTCCACTCTGACGGCAAATGGTTCCGGAACGCTGTACCTGGAAACGAACGAGGCGGACGCGACCCGCACGCTCGACAATACGCTCAAGATCGCGAAGGATAAAACGCTCCGCATTGAAACCGTCTCAACGACGTGGAACAGTGAGGCGGAAAACAGCAGCTACACCTTCGCGGCGGCCAAGGGGAACGCGGTCGTCAGCTCGACCATTTCCGGCGCCACCGGAAGCAAGTTGATCTTTGGCTCGAATACTGCCGCGATGAATTCCGGACCGATCACGTTCTCCGGAACGGCCGGAACGGACGAAACCCCGCTGGCGGTCAGCGTCACGGCCGGGCAGAAGTTCATCAGCGACGAAGCCCTCGTGAACGGGACGCTGACGATGGCCGCGGCCTCCACGCTTGAGGTTCCGACCAGTCTGAAAGTCACGGGAGACATGACAGCGCCGAAGACGATCGATTTGGCTGTGGACGACTCCTCGAGCAATTCTATCATTCTGGACGTTGGCGGGACGCTGGTCATTCCGGGAGGTGCGAACATTCAGATCGCCTCGGCTTTTGAAAATCCTGACGCATCTTCCATCATTCAGGTCCTCTCGGCGGATAGCATTTTGGATGAGACCGGCGCGCAGTACACCCCGGCGCAGCTCCTCGCGATGGTTCCCGATGTGCTCCCGTCCGGTGCCGGCTGGGATTACGTTGCGTTCTACGCCAACAATGGAATTGGTTACCGGGCCGACCTGACCGGTGTTCCGGAACCAGCCACGTGGGTCCTTCTCGTGATGGGTCTGGCCGGGCTGGTTTATGCTGGAAGAAAGAAGATGAATACGGTTTGAGCCTCAGTTCGCGGAAGCACTGCGGACGATGATCCAGAACCCGTTTTTGGTCTGGCTTTCTACGCAAAAATGAAGGTCATTCCAATCAAAAGAGTCCCCATTTTCGGGGATTTTTTGTAGATGATCCGTTACAAATCCGCCTAACGTCGTGGATTCCATGGCATCGGATAGTTCCAGCTCGAAGAAACGGCAGAAACTTCGCATCGAATACAGGCTGGAAATCCTCCACATTTTCGTCCCGATTTGAATGACCGGGCTGTGGTTGGTGAGCTGATAAACCCGCTCAGAATCCGGGACGTAAATCATTTCTAAAATGTCGGACCGCAGCACGACGCCGGGGGTCGCCCCAAATTCGTCGATGACGACTGCCGCATCTCTTTTTTCAGTCAGAAGGGTTTCAATGACTTCCGAAACGGGAAGGTTCCACGGAAGGTAAACCACGTTTTGAGCATGGCGTTCCAGATGCGAGAAGTCCTTCGGCGGAATTTCCACCAGATTCTTTAAATCGAGTATCTTCGCGATTGCGTCCTGACGTTCATCTTCCTGCACGAATACAAGGCCCAGAGACAAATCTTCCTCACGAAGGTCCTGAAGAGTCACCGGAGCCATGAAAATCGGGAGGTGACGCCTTGGCCGCATGACCTCTTCGGCCCGCAGTTCCGAAAGGGAAAGGATCGCCTGAAGGAGCCTTTTATCGTGCGGCGACGAGGTTTTTTTCCCGTGGGAAAGGTCCACCGCCCGCTCCAGATCCTCAAGTTCCAAAAGAGGCTCAGAACGAAAATTCGGCGCGAAAAGACGCAGGGAAAGGATTTTGAAAAAGTTCAAAACCGGTAAAATGGGCGTGCAAAGCCACTGGAGGCCCAGAAGCGGAAACGCTCCTAGCCAGGCGATTGTCTGCGGAAGAATGACCGCCACCGCCTTCGGGACCATCTCGCAGAAAACGAGCATTCCCAGAAATGCTGATACACTCACCACCCCGGCCAATGCCGTGTTTTCTTTCTGGATCTGCAGCGCAACGACGGAAACGATCCCGAAAAAAAGCATATTCGCAATCAGATTCGAGAAAAGAAGGACCGAAAGAAGCCTATCAGGGTTTTGAAGCAGTTGACAGGCAAGTTTCCCTGACACCGATTTCTTGCGCAGGGCCTTTTGCTGTTCCGGCGTCAGCGAGAAAAACGCCGCTTCCGATGCGGAGCAAAATGCCGAAAGGACGACCAGAACAGCAAGCGCAGGGATCCAGGGAAGGAGGTACGACATAAAAACGAACGAAAGGATTCTGAAAGTGACGAAAAACGAAACGCGTGGCTAAGGAAACGGCCGGTCTATTTCATCGTTTCTTTGACCGTCACGGGCAAGTAGCCGTCCGCCATGAGTTCCTCGTACGTGAAAGCGTAATCGACGCGCCACGACTGGTGGTCACTCTTGAGTTTCCCGTCAGGCGTCAGGCCGGTCTGCTCGATGATGAAAACTTTTCGATTCTCGGGTTCCACGCGGCTGACCATACGCACGTGGCCGTCCGGACGTTTCACGAGCCAGTCTCCCGGCAGAAGCTGGTCGTAGCAGGCCGCCATGACTTCCGGGCCGTTTTCCTTGACCACCGCCCGACTGTCGTGGAAATTCGTCATTTTCCAGTGCCCCACGCGCATGAGCCATGGTTCAGGAACGCCCGTTTCCGGGTTGATCCGGGAGTAAAATCCCGGCTGCATGTCCCACGTTTTCATGACGGGGAAGACCGGGATCACGTGCCGCCACGCGTACGAGCAGCCCCCGGAGCAGTCGGTCCCGCGGTACTCTTTCGGTTTGGTCGGCCCCGTGTAAATGGGCTGGCCGTTTTCTTCTTTCAGAAGGGCCTGAAAGTCTTCCAGACTGGTACGCCGCCCGCCCTGCGTGTAAGGGAGGCCTTTGTACCGCTCGCCCGCGTGGAAGATTACGCCCATTTTGGGGATGAACCACGTCACGTCGCTCTGCGGGATCCACTCCACCTCAGCCATGGCGCGCATACGCTCCACGGCCTGCAGGCGTTCCTGAGAGACCGGCGCGTTTTTCTCCCGAAGCGTTTCCTCTTCCAGCTTTCCGAACTGGGCGTGCTCCGCGACGTGGTGCAGGAGTTTCAGCAAAATCCCGTGCGTCGCCGGATTGTGCTCCGGGTGGGGACTGAACGTCAGGACCATTCCGCGCCCGTACGTGGAGAGCAGGATCGCCGGCGAGTTGATCTGGATCCCGGGTTTGGTGCCGTTGTTGGCGATTTCCGACCGGTACCACGCCAGCACCTCGCAGCGCGGCATGGTCGGATTGGGATTAATGTTCACAACCGGGCCGTTTCCGTAGTGAATTTCCACCTCACCCTTGAACTCGTCACCGACGAGCTTCTGGCCGAGGGGCGAAAACTCGATTTTCAGCTCCGTCACGCCGCGCTGCCAGGCCGGGTCACGGAACTCGGCGTTCAGAAAATTCTGCTGGATGGGCAGGTAGGCGCCGGCGCAGATCCCGACGTAAGATTTGCCGGACTTGATGAATTCTTTGACCTTCTTCACGCCTTCGGGCTGAAGCGAGGCGGCTTCCCCTTTTCCGCTGCCGCCGGGGAAAATCACGATCTCGAACTGGTCAAGGATCCCGTCGCGGATCTGCTGCCCGTTAACGAGCGTCAGGGAAAACGCGGGGTCTTCCTCCACCGTTTTCTGGACGTTTGTGTAGGTCCCCGAAACCCCGCCGTCTTTGTAAAGCGCGACGCGGATCGGCCCGTCGGCACGTAAAACGGCAGTGAGAATAAGAACGAAAAAGAGCGTGAAAAGGAGGGATCTGCGTTTCATGGTTTGTTCCTTCATTGATCGTTTTGAACTCGTATTTCGTTACTTCCCGACGCAGATCTCCAGGATCCGCAGGGCGCAGTTTTCACCCGGGATCCGAAGCGTCACCGTGTGCTGCCCGCGTTCCAGTTCATCGGCCAGCATGACCGTGCGCGGGTAGTGCAGGCCCGTCGAGTACGCGTGATGGACCTCGGCGCACTGGAACTCGCCGCCATCAATGGAAAACTCGACTTTCCCCGAGTCAGGACCGGCCAGAACGTAAAGCCCGATGGCCTTCCCGACGAACTGGAACTCGCACGTGGCGCCGGGCTGGTCGGCCCAGAGGCAATTCAGCCCGCCGAACCGTCCGCGGAACCCGCCGGGAATATTCTTCCAGTCCGGCACGCTGATCTGGAAGCCGTCGGTTTTCACGCAGTCGAAGCCACGAAACGAGCCGTTCACGTACGACCACGGGTCGATTTGGGCCGGCATTTCGTGCGGTTTCACGGCCGAGGCTTTCGTTTTCCACGCCTCGTTCAGGACGCTCTTGATCATTTCCGTGCAGATCCGGTTCCCGCGCGGGGCCGGGTGAACGCCCCCGAATTCCTGCCACGTGATCTGCTTCGCGTCGATCTCTTCCTGAATCTCTTTGGCGAGGTTGATGGTTGAAATGCCGTAATGCTCCGCGACGCGCCGGTGGGCCTGGATGCTCACGGCCTCATCGCCGGCACGGTACCGGGCCATGAGGTTTTCATTCACGAAAAACGTCACCACGATGTCCACGTTCGGGCATTCGGTCCGAATGTGACGCACGACCCCCTCAAAGCCGCGGATGGCGTGTTCGAGCGAGAAATGGCCGTCCTGGTCGTCGTTGACAGAGAATTCAAGGAAAAAGAGGTCGATCGGGCCGTGGGCCAGAACGTCGGACTCGAGACGGAACGCGCCCGTGTCGGAGCAGGTGGAGCTGATTCCCGCAGCCACGAAATCAAATTCGGTCTTGGGGAAGCGTTCCTGAAGGAACTCGCAGACCATCGGGCGGTAGCCGTCCATTTCGGTGATGGAACCGCCGAGGAACGCGACGCGCCCGTGGCCGGTGCTCTCAAAGACGAACTGGGAGTTGGAGTACGACCCGCGGAGAGTCGTGTTTTTCACGGTTTCCGCCCGCACAGCGCCCAGGCAGAAAAACAGAGCGAAGACAGAAAGCAGGATGGAAAAATGTTTCATGGTGGGGTCCTTTTTGAGACGTGGATTAAGGGAAAATCACTAAATGATTGGTTGAGCGGAAAACACGTGGGTAAACTCCGTACCAGTCCCGCTTCTACGCGAGATTTAAACACGGATTTTCACGGATTAAATGGATTTGCACAGATTTTCAGAAAAAGAGTTTGAAGTCTTTCCGGAAGGAATCCATTTAATCTCTTTAATCCGTGGAAATCAGTGTTTAAATGAAACTCTGAAGTAGTACGCGCTTGGCGTTTTTTAAATGGGCCTTGGCTTTACTTCCTGAACGGCTTTTTCAAACACGCGACGCAGATCTCCTGGTGGCTGTAATGCAGCTGGCGGGCGCGCACGATGTTGAAGCCCCACGACTTGATCCGGGCGATGTAGTCTTTCACCTCGAACCCCATGTTCCAGTCGGGGAATTTCAGCGTCAGGATCATTCCGCGGACGCTCACCTCCGGGTGCATCACGACCGACTCAATGACGTCCAGCGTGTAGTTCGGCGGGACGTTAATGTCGCACGTGAGCCAGCGGACGCGCCGGAACTCCTTGCGCTTCACGAACGCGATCCGGGAGCGGATGTGGCGGAATTTCGGGTCAGCCAAAACGTTCGGGTGCATCTCGGCCGGGTCCACGCCAATGACTTCGTTCCCACGTGAGAGCAGGGCCTGCGTCGCGCCGCCTGGGGCGCTGCCGATTTCGCAGACCCGGGCGTTGAAAATCGGGAAATGGGACCAGCGCAGCGCCTCTTCCATCTTGAGCCACGCCCGGGAAACGACCTCTTCCGGAACTTCCAGATCCAGCATCCCGCCTGGAAAAGCCGACTGAAAGGAGTGGACGTGGTGCCACCCGACGAGCCACTCAAACCTCGGGCCGGCTTTTTTCTCGCGGGCTTTTCGGGCTTTCTGCGGTTTCGGTTCACCCTCGGCAGTTTCGCGTTTGGCCACGAAGTCCGTCACACGCGCGGGCGGCGTCGGGTTCACGAGGATCACGTCCAACACGGTTTCCCCCTCCAGAGCGGCTTCGCGCTGATCTTTGCTCTTGAGCGAGTCGAACGGGTACGCCCCGGAAAGCTGGCGGCAGAGGTCGTACGCCTCGTCGGTCAGGCGCGGCTCGAATTTGTAGTCGCCGATTTTGTGCAGATCGCGGCCGAAAACGTGGATCCGGTCGAAACGCTGCTCGCCGGTGAGTTCCCAGAGTTTGGGGAGGATCTCCTCGACGGTCTCGCCGCGCACCGAGCCGATGGAGTACCCCCACGTGCGGGCGAAGACGCTTTTCAGGGGGACCTCCATTTTCTGGAGCGCCTGAATGTTTTCGTCCGGGAGCTTGAACGTGAGCAGACCGGGCCGGGAAAACGCAAGCCGCGCATCGGGAAATTGACCGACGATTTCTTCTTTGATGATGGGTTCCGCCCCGACCTGCGATGTGGTGAAAATGAAATTGGACATGAAAATGGGTTAAGGGAAAAAGGGTTTGCCACAGTAACCGCTTTTGCGGTTGAACATTAATAGCCGTGTATGAAACCCCATGCGTATCAAATTAAGCCTGATTTTGCGGGGACACGTATGGGGCAAAAACCCGGAATAATGGCTTTAAAGAGTGAAATTAAGGTTCATCTGGCTGAGGAAGAATCTTGTCCACATTTAAATTATACCACAAGCAAAGTATTCGTCAATACCGTGTTACTGACATTTCCAGAAAAAAGACCACAAAATCGTAACCAAGAAAATTCAGAGGACCGATTCACTCCATCGTCCTTTGTGCGGCTCGAAGAATGTTTTGTCAGATTTATGGTTTTCACGATGAAGTATTATTTCCTACTCTTTTTTCCCAAGCCCGCTGTTTCGTTTCAGTCCCGGCAGTGTCGCTCGCCAGAAGGGCGTGTGGGCGAAAACACGGCGAAAATCTTCTTCCGTCATTTCCGGGACTGACGTCAAATCGATGGCGGTCCGTTCGCGTTTTTTCAGGATCTTCTGATTCCACGGGCATGTGCGCTGGCACTCGTCGCAGCCCATGACTCGCCTCCCGATGAGCGGCAGAATTTCGGGGGCAAAATCGCCCCGCGTCTCGATCGTCAGAGCGCTCACGCAGCGTCTCGCGTCCAAACCTTCATCGCTCAGCGCGCCGCTCGGGCAGTTTTTCTGGCATTTGCCGCACGTCTCGCAGGCACGCCGGAGCCGGAGCGTCTCTTCACGGGTCAAAAGTGGTAAATACGGGAGCGTTTCCGTCGTCAGGATCGACGCGAGAAAGAAGAAACTACCAAATTCCGGATGGATGAGCATACGGTTGCGCCCCACAAAACCCAGGCCGGCCGTTTCGGCGTATTCCCGTTCCAGAAGCGGAGCCGTATCGACGATCCCGCGCGAGGTCTGGTCAGGGAAACAGGTTTTCAGTTCCTTCTGAAACACTTTGAGCCGTTTGCGGATCACGTCGTGGTAATCGACCCCGCTGGAGGCGTATTCGGCCACCCAGCCCCAACCCTCGGGCAAATCGTCCGTGGGAAAGTCCTGCGGGAGTTTATGCAGAAGTTTCATCACGGGCCAGTCGCCGAATTCCTCACGCGTCGTGCGCTCGACCTCCCCGAACGGCATCCCGAGCATGATGACCGACCGGGCCCCCGGCAGAACCGACTCGGGAGACTTCCGCGCCTCGGCATTTTCGCGCAGGTACGCCAGTTCACCGTTCATTCCCTCAGAAAGCCACTGCTCGTAGGCGCGAAACGTCCGCGGTTTCTCCGCCGGGACAATTCCAACGAGAGGAAAACCCAAAGAATGAGCGATCTGGAGGATTGGAGACTGCATCTTTAAACGTGGGAAATACGAAATGAATTGAGCAGGAAAATGATTCAGGAACGTTTTATATTCCCTCAACTAACAAATCGGCATAAACATTTGATCTTTCGCGGAATTCCGAAAAAAATTTCAAAAAAAAGGCCCTTTTCCTTGACAGAAAGCCCGAAATGTGCTATACTGGAATCTGGGTAATTTTTTAGGTCCATTAACGAGGAGAAGTCATGGAAAAAACGATGTGTGTCGGCGTCGTCGAGTTTCAAAGCGTTGGAAAAGGAATGCAGGCTCAGGACGAAATGATCAAAACCTCCAACGTTCAGGTTCTGATTGGCCGAACGATTTGCGCGGGGAAATACCTTCTGGCGGTCTGCGGGGGCGTGGATGAAGTTCAAACCGCAGTCGATACCGGCGTGAAAATCGGCGGCGAGGCGGTCATCGATTCGCTCGTCTGTCCGCGTGTACACCCGGCGGTTTTCGCGGCTCTGGGAGGCTCCGTCATTCTTCCCTCTCCGCGTGTCCCGGCCTTGGGGATCGTCGAGTCTTTTGGCGCCTGTTCCGTCATGGCGGCCTCCGACTACGCGGCCAAAGCGGGCAACGTGACGCTCATCCGGCTTCACCTCGCGATGGCTCTCGGTGGAAAAGGGCTTTTGATGCTCGTCGGTCCTCTTTCGGACGTGAAAACCAGCACGAAAGCCGCCGCGGACGAAATACGCCGGCGGGGTTTGCTCGTTTCGGAAGTTGTCATTTCCAACCCTTCTGAAGAACTGTTGACAGAGTACCTTTAATTCCTTAAATCCCCTGCTCTAAACTTCCATGAAGAGAATCGTTAAAACGGCCATAACGTTTGCAATCGTATCCCTCCTGCTTGTTTCCTGCGTAAATCTGCTCAAGGCCGAACCTGTTCACGGCGATAAAGAATCGATCCCGGCGTTCCTGTTCGGCCAGAACCTGGAACACACGCGTTCTGCCGTTCAGAACGGGATCTCGGCCCAGCTCGTACGGAACCGCAAGTTCGCCGGTAAACCCTCCCGCCGTGGAGTCGTGATGATGTGGGAACCGTACGGCACTCACGCCTATTACCAGGATCCGGGCTACGGCTGCACACGACATGCAGCTCGAAGCGCCATGGTCCGGCGAAATGAAATCGGCTGTCAAATCGTCGGAAGTCTTGACCCTAATGGTGAGGCGGGTATCACCCAGGGGAATATCGGAATACGCGGCGGCGTGGCACACACGTTCAAGGCGGTCGTAAGTACGCTTCATCCCGACGATACAGTAATGGTTCTGCGCGTGACGGGCGAGGAAGGCCAGACTCTCACTGAGCGGGAGTTCACCGTGAAGACGGAAAACCCCCGAGCCTGGACACGGATCGCGTTCGACTTCACCCTTGAAAAGAACACCATGGTGAAGATTTCGGTCGGAGTGAAGGGGAAAAGTTACTGCGCAATTGGTGCGGTATCGCTTCTTCCTGCTGACCATTTCCACGGGTTACGTGCCGATGTCGTCGAAAACTTGCGCGAGATCGGCACCTCGATCATCCGCTGGCCCGGAGGGAACTTCGCTGGTGAATACCGATGGCGAGACGGGCTGATTACCGACCCCGACGAGCGCGCCCCGCTTCAGTCCTACACAGAAATCGAGACCCAGCCTCATTCGCTCGGCTATGATTCTAACGACATTGGAATGGAGGACGTACTCGCCCTTTGCGAGAAAATTGGGGCGAAACCATTTTTCACCATCAATGCTGCCTGGGAATCCCCACAGGACTCGGCGGACTGGGTAAAAGCCTGCAATGGGCGCGTGAAGCTTTGGTCTCTCGGCAATGAAATGGGCTATGGGCACATGGAAGGCCCAAACGGCGCAAAGGAATATGCGAATTGGGTCCGTCCGCATGCTGAGGCGATGCTGAAGGTGGACCCGGAACTGACGATCACTTCGTCCGGTCTGTATCCCAACAAGAATTGGATCGAAAATTCCGCGAAAGTACTGGCGGATGTCGCACCGGTCATCTCGTATCACCGCTACGACCACTGGCAGGCTCTCTATGACTATTCCACCCCCGAAACCACTGCGGCACTTTATGAGACCATTTCCAGGAGTGCGGACAACGCGATCAACGCATTGAAGAATTGCCGCGCCCAACTCCCGCCGAATATCGGAATATCCTACGACGAATGGAACCTTTGGTACGCCTGGTACCGTGACGAGGGAATCGTTGAGGGCCTTTACGCGGCCAAGATGCTTAACGGCCTGATGCGGAACTGGGAAGAATGCGGCTTAAAATGCGTGTGCTACTTCCAGCCCGTGAACGAACACGCGATCGAGGTCGGTCCATTCGAGAGCCACCTTACATCAATAGGTGAGGCGATGCGTCTTTGGAAGGGGCACGTGGACGGTATTCCTGTGAACATTCCCGACTTGCCCGACGATGCGTTCTTGACAGACGCAAAAGACGGCTCAAGGTATATGACGTTCTACAATTTCTCCACCACGGAGAATCGGACGTTCCGTATTCCCACGGGAGGCCGCAGCAAGGTCGTCTCTGCCGAGGCTCTGGTTCCCGATGGTCTCGAAATTGGTTGCCGCTACACACGGAAACCCTGTGAAATAAAACTCGATGGGGATTTTTGCGAACTCGTCATTGGCCCGGCTTCGCAGGCTTGTGTTCGGCTTGCGCCTTGAAAAAAGTACTTTGAATTTATATTTTTTAGTTTGTTTATGCGCGTAATCATCCTAGGCTATCAAAACCGTCCCGGTGTTCCTGAAACCGTCCAGGCTCTTCGGCCCACCATAGAAAACCACGCCCGGATCGTCCTTGAAGACCTCACCGGCAAAGTGGACCTTTCCTGCGTGGAAGCAGACATCGCACTCGTTTTCGGCGGCGATGGTTCCATATTACGTGCTGTTCAACAGATGGGCAAGCACCAAATCCCGCTTCTGGCAGTGAATCTGGGTCGGCTCGGTTTCCTTGCGGAACTTTCCCGGGATGACGACTTGATCGCTGTACTGGAAAAACTCACGGCACTGGAACGCGCACAAGGTCCAAAGTGGCTCGAATCGCTCCGAAAAAACACGTTTTCTGCTCACGGTGAATCCTTGGGAGGATTTTCCATTTCGCGTCATCGTCTGCTGAATTGTACTGTTCGGAAAGACGTCGGAATGCCTTCTGAGATGGAAATTTCCTCGCTCGTAATGAACGAAACAGCCATTCAAAGCGCGGAGTTCCACATCATCGAGCTGCGAATCTGGGCGGACGAGGAGTGCGTAACGACCTGCCGCTGCGATGGGATCATCCTGGCGACCCCGATTGGTTCCACCGCACATAATCTCTCTGTGGGCGGACCGATCCTTCGCCCGGGGCTTGATGCGGTAGTGATTTCGCCAATCGCCCCTCATACCCTGACATTCCGGCCAATTGTCGATTCGTCCTTGCGCAAGTACCGATTTAATCTCACCTCGGAACGTACCAAAACGGCTGTAGTGGTGGATGGAAACCAAATCGCGGAAATTACGCTCGCTGATCAGGTGGAAATCACCCCTTCACCCATCGAGTTTGAAATGTTGAACGTTCCGGGCTTTTCCTACTACCTGAAGCTCCAGAAGAAACTCGGCTGGGGTGGCCACTTGGGTTAAATCAAGAGAAAGCTTACTTTTTCGTGATCAGAATCATGTCATGAACATTTCCCCTGCTCTCTTTTCCGACCTGCCGGAGATTCTGGCGCTTCAACGTCTGGCGTTCCAATCGGAAGCGGAAATTCTGTACGACTGGACGATCCAGCCGCTGACTGAAACTCTGGAAGAAATTCAGCAGGAATTCCAAAACGGTCCGGTTTTGAAAGCCTGCGACGAAAAAAACAGTCAAATCATCGGTTCCATACGGGGCCATGTAGAGGATGGGACGCTTTTCGTCGCGAAACTCGTGGTTCACCCGGCCTTTCGACGTCAGGGCATAGGAGCGAGGCTTCTGAACGAGCTGGAAAAAACGGTTCCTCACCAACACTGCAAACTTTTTACCCGGGCCGACAATTTGGGGAATGTGCGTCTTTACGAACGCGCAGGATTCCACAAAACCCGGATAGAAAAAGAAACGGAAAATTTGTCCTTTGTGTTTTTTGAAAAGTAGAAAAATCAATCCTAAAATGACCTGCAAACTGTTTTCATTCCTCTTTTCGCTTTTAGTCCTGACGTCTCTGCACGCCGCGATCCCCGTGACGGTACGGCCGCTTGAAGGTGAGGAATATTCTTCACACCTCGAAGGATTTGAAGAGAAAAACGCCCTGCTCGACGCGAAAATCGTTCCTTTGGCTGAGTTAAAGGCGATCCTTTTCCAGAAAGAGCCATCATCGGTTGAATCTTCGCTGGCCGTCATTCTTTCTGAATCCACGCTTCAAACAGAGTCTCTCACATTCAGTCAAAACCAGTTTCAGATCCAGCCAGCCTCCGGGGGAAGCGTGGAGCCTTTAGAAGCCGGGATGGTTCAAATGATTCTTTTTCAGAAGTATGAACCAGGACAGAACGTCGATTTGGATTCAGATTGGAATGAGATCCAGTCGATGGAACTGACGGACGACCAACTCGTCATTTTGCGGGACGGGAAACTCAGTCACTACTTTGGGAAAATTCTGGAAATCACAGAAAAGGCCGTCCGTTTTGAACAGGATGGGGACGTTCTGAACGTAAAGCGGAAGCACATCTTTGCGGTCCGTTTCGCGGCAGCTTTTCCAAAAGATGAAACCTCCGGTGATGCCGAAAAAACTCACGCAGAAAACCCGCTCCTTGGCCTCCTGGCCGATACCGCAGGCAGTTCACTCGCCGTTTCGGCGCTGGTTCCTGTGGAAGAAAACGTTCAGATCACTCTTACCTCCGGCCCTAAACTGACACTTCCCGTTTCAGCTCTTGCCGGGTTGGATTTGACTACAGGGCGTGCCGTTTCTTTGGCTACTCTGAAGGCTGAAAGCGTCACCGTAACACCGTTTTTTGGAATGGAAAACACCCCTGAATCCCTTTCGAAATTCACCGCCCCGCAAATGGACCGCGCTTTTGGCGGCGGGAAAATCCGGCTTGGCGGGAAAGAATACTCCGCAGGCATTGAACTTTGCTCAAGAACACAAGTCGTCTATCGGCTTCCGGGAGCATTTCAGACGTTCCACGCAACAGCAGGAATTGACGATTCTGTCCGACCGGGAGGTTCCTCTGAGGTTACGATCCTGGCGGATGAAAAAGTTCTTTTCAAGGAAGTACTCACAGGTAAAGACGCACCGAAAACACTGAATCTGAACCTTTCCGGCGCTCGCCGGCTCACGATCCTGGTCGATTTCGGGGAAAACGGAAACTTCGGCGATTATGTTGGCTTTGGCGATGCCATGCTTGAAAAGTAAATACCGGAACGCGGGTCCATTTCTGATCAAAACAGGACCCGCTTTTCACTAAAAAATGCTCTTGCGAAAAATCTGATATTTTGCTAAAATTCTGTATTGGTCTATAGTCCTTAACCAGCTTGTTTTCGATGAAACATCACCACATCATCCAGCCCGATTTATCGACCGGCAGAGAGAAAAACTCTGCTCCTGGAATGTCGTGCGCATCGTTCCGGGTGATGTTTCTGTTTCTTGTTCTTGCGCTTATTTTTCTTAATGGCTGCTCAACGACACGTCTGACCAGACCTAAACTCCCATCCCGAAGCTGGACATTCGCACGAAAAACGTACTACACGATAATGCCAGACTCAATTGAGTACAGCGAACCGACCCGTCTTGGTCTCCGCACGATGAATCTGGAACGTATGGTCAGCCAGGACCCCAAGAAAGTTCTTCTTCAGCTAGAAGAATCGTATAGCCGCGCGCAGATACCAGAAGTAGCGAGTATCATGGCGGAAGTCTCTTTCAAGGAAGGGAAACGACAGGAAGAGAATCGATTTGTTTCCGATCCATCCTGCCTCAAAATGGCTGAATGGTATTTGCGTGCCGCAAAATACGCGTACATTTTTCTTTTTGACCCACGTATCGAAGCCAAAAGAAATCCTTACTCGCCCATTTTCCAAAACGTCTGCCTGATCTACAACGAAAGCACGAAAAGGCTTTTACGTCTGGCAGGATGCGGAAGTGAAAATAAAAACTTCATCACGTCCGGAGGAATTCAGATCGATTTGCCCGATCAGCCGCGTGATGTGCAGGTCAGCATGCGCAGCCAGGAATGGAAAATCGAGGATTTCGACTGGTTCCGTTTCTCATCTGATTTTGAGGTGACGGGATTGAAAAACCGCTTTCTTCGTTACGGGCTTGGCGTTCCTCTCATCGCGAAATGCCGTGAAGTGTATAAACGGGATATTCGTTTTCACTACTGTCTTCCCGAGCACTGTGTCCCCATGACCGCTTTTTTGTACTTTGAAAATGAAGTTCCAAAAGTGGAATTAATCGACACATTAGAGTGCTTGACGGCCAAGGTTGGAAACGTTTCCATTCCTCTTGAAGTTGACCACACAACGCCTCTTGCTTATGGTTTCGAGTTAACAGTCAAAACCGATGCCCTTGACGGAGCGACACTTGGACTCCTCAATCCTGATTCCCTCATGAAAGAAACTCGGGACGGAAACCGAAAACTTAAAGGGTTTTATATGCCTCAAGCGTATGATTCCCAAAAAATACCGGTCGTCATGATCCACGGTCTCTGGTCCTCGGCTATGTCCTGGATGGAAATGTATAACACGTTGACCAATTTACCTGAAATTCGGGAGAAATACCAGTTCTGGTTCTACTTCTACCCGAATGGTCAACCGTTCTGGGTTTCCTCAGTTCAGTTCCGGGACGATCTGGAACAATTACGAAAAGAACTGGATCCGAACCGTGAAAATTCCAATCTGGACCAGATCGTACTCATTGGGCATAGTATGGGTGGGCTCATCGCCTCAATGCAAACCCTTGATTCCCATGAAGTTCTATGGAACCTGATCACATCCACGCCTGTGGAAGACCTTCCTGGTGATCCCGAATCCAATCAGGAAGTGGCGCGCTGGTTCCATCTCAAGCCAAATCCATCCATCGCGTGCGTCATCACTCTTGGGACTCCGTTCCGCGGTAGTGGTTTCGCGAATTCGGCAATTCGTAACCTTACGGGAATGCTTGGTCACAAAGCCTCGATCGTCGAAACTAACCTCAAGAAATTCCGAAAACAAAACAAAAAATTCATTCAGAACGATGAACTCCTGAAATATGAAACGGCAATCGATTCTCTTCAGAAAGGAACGATTTTCTGGGACGGGCTGGCTCAATGTGAACCCGCCGCCTGGGTCCAATACCGAAATATCATCGCCAAACTCACCAGTAAAGAAAGAGCCAGCTCCGATGGTGTAGTTTCCATCGAAAGCGCGACCCAACCTTGGCAAGTCGCGGAAACGAGCTACGTTACGTCCCTGCACCGCGAAATCACAAAAAGCCCGGAAGCTATTGTGGACGTTGCGACGATTCTGATGAAGCGGCTGAATCCCTCAAAGAAGGTGGAACTTCCGTACCAATCGCTTCCTCAAACGTTACCAATGGGCGAAAATTCGGAAGATCCCTGAATTGCCAGTTCTTCGAGCCCCAGTACGTCCCGTAAAACTGGCAGTTGGAGTCGATCCACGTCGTGAGACGAATCCATTCTTCCCGCGTGAGCTCTATATTATTGTGCCCTTTTTTCAGGTGTTGGACCAGTGGCGCGGTCGTCGAGCCAAGCGTTTTGGCCGGCAGGTATTCGGCGTTCCCTACTTTTGGGCGTATCTCCCGGATGACGATACCCACGAGGGATTTCTCCGCCGGGCGCTCCATCACAGGGTACGATTGATCGTGCGAGGCCCGGAAACCGAGCAGATTTTCGTAAGAGCGGGTGAAAAACGGCGTCGGAATGCCTCGCAAGTCCATCTTGTGGTTCTCGTTGTGGCACCGCACGCACTTCGCGTCGAGGATCGGCTGAACGTCTTGAGTAAAATCGATCAGGCGCGCCCCATCCTTTTCTCCAGGCTGAGGGCCGGGCATTGACGGCTCACGCGTCAGTGCCTTCGGATTCCCGGGACGAACCGCATCGTTCGGGGTTTCGTGGCAGCCGATACACGCGCGGGTCTCGCCGGGGCGGTAGTTCACGTACGTGCGTTCCCGCTGAAGCTCCTGAAAATCCTCATTGAGCGCCTGGAAGAAAATATTCCGGTCCGCCGGCACGTAGAAGCACGCCGAGCCGTCTTCCTCCACCGGGACGATCCCCCATTGGACTTTCAGCCCGAGGTGATTCGCGGAAACGGTCGCGTGTTGCTGGTCGTAATCGTCCACGCCTGGGTGGTTCCGAAAATCTTCGCCCCACATTCGGCGGGCGTTCCACGGACGGGGGACCTGCTCGTTGATCCTGATGTACTTGACCTCGCCGCGCCGCACGTTTTCCATCCCCTGGTAAACGTCTGTCACGACGCACAGCGCAAGCGGCTGGCCGTGAAGCGTTTTTTGAGCGATTTCTTCATTTCGGACCGAAACGTTCACCGGCGGGACCGCCCGGGGCCGAAGCGGCTGCGCCATCCAGCTCCCCGTTCCCGCACTGCGGTACACGAGTTCATAATCGCCCGGGCCGTTGAAGAAGTAGATGCCATACCCGTCGGGCCGATAGAAAAACGCCCGGTCATCCAGCATGGCGGTCATGATGAGGTGGTCCTCGTCGAGCGGGAACGGGTCACAAAAGCA
>SAMEA3663299__coassemble_98_pt1 | contig 55169 bp, 43 predicted proteins | sample SAMEA3663299__metabat2_low_PE_003 | metagenome-assembled genome bin SAMEA3663299 (sample SAMEA3663299) | pig gut metagenome | biome: pig gut; feature: pig-associated habitat; material: faeces | place: China | collected 2013 | reverse complement strand
TTCGGTCGGAACCCCCCAGCCTCGCTTTGCTCGGCAGCCCCCCTTTCAGGGGAGCCTTTAAAATTTAAGGAACCGGCAAAATGAAAAGGCCCACCTTCACGCTCATCGATCTTTCGGTCGTTTTGCTGATCCTCCTGATTGCTTTGGGGGTCATTCTCCCAAGCATTAATATAGCGACCGAGGCCGGGCGGCGGATGATGTGCGACAACAATCTGAAGCAACAGGTTTTGAGCTGCTTGACTTGCGAACAGACGCAGAAAAGCCTCCCTTCCGGCGGCTGGAGCGTCGATTTCGTGGGGGATCCGGACCGTGGTTTCGGGAAGGCCCAGCCGGGTGCGTGGACCTTTTCGCTTCTTCCGTTCATGGGTCAAGATGCGCTTTTCCAGACGGGAGCCACCGGTGATGGAAAATCGGAAACTCCCAAAGCCACGTCCAAGGTGGTCCGGGGGCCGCTGCGCGAGCCGCCCTGCTTCGTTTGCCCGTCACGCGGAGTGAGAAAATCTCCGCTGAAAGTCACGAAGTACCTGAACAGCGATTTCAACGGTCCGGAAGGGAGCAAAACCGACTACGCGGCCAACTACGGAAGCACGTCCATGGATTTCCGCGCCTCGGGCTGCTCGCTGACGGGGAATCCGGAACAGATCGTCGCTTCGGACGTTCCGAACGGCCTGATCTACGACGCGAGCGCGGTCACGCTGGACGAGATCCGGGACGGAACGGCCAGCACGTACCTCACCACGGAAAAATTCATCTGCTCCGACCAGTATAAAGCCGCGGGCGATGGGGACCAGGCCTCAATGTACGCCGGCGTTTGCGGTGACGAGCGAAACTCGAATTTCCGTTCTGCCGGTGCATACGAAAACGCAGAATCGCCTGTTTCGTATTTGCCGACACGGGACGCACCATCGGCCCAGTTCGCGGGAAAAGAAATTCCCTACCGGAGTTTTGGCGGCCCGCACGTTGCGTTTGGTGTCTCAATGAGCGACGGTTCGGTTCAGGAGATTTCTTACGAGATCGACCCGCTGGTTCACGCAAATCTGGCGAATCGGAAAGATCGCCACGAGGATTTGGTGTACTGAATGAAAGATTCACTTCAAATTTTTTGGGACTGTATTACCCGGAAGTATTTTTGCTCCGATGGGCGAGCGTCCCGGTCGGAATATCTGATCTTTCATTTTTACAGTTTTATACTAATTGTTGGGGCGTTTTTTTCGGATGTTTTGATTGCAGATTTCATTGAGGCCATTTCCCATATCCGTCTTGGTTTTCACTTTTACCTGACGGTAGGGATTTGCCTTTTTCTTTCCATACCCGCCACGACTTTAGAGATTCGCCGCTGGCATGACCTCGGTAAAAGCGGATGGAATTTTTGTTCATTTTTCAATCTTTTTGATTTCCTTTTGCTCAACAAAGGCACACGCGGCCGAAACAAATATGGACCAGCCCCGATTGAATCCTTTTCCGAAAAAAGAGCAGAGGAGAACAAAGAGGAAATGGCAGAAGCCCTGGATTGGCTTGAAAATCAGGAAGAAAACGAAAAAACCTGAAGGCCATTTCCAGGCCATCCCTTTTAACCCTTTAGCTACGGCGACGACGCTTCCTGCGCCGTCTCTAATTCATAATTCAAAATTCATAATTCATAATCATGTCACACAACCCGCCCATCATCGGAATTTCCACCGCCGTTCAGAAGACCAGTAATCCGGAAGCGAAACGCAGGAACGAGGAGTTTTACCACGAAGCCGTGCGCAAGGCCGGCGGCGTGCCGAGGCTCATTTCCAACCTCGCGCCAAGCTGGGAGGCCGAAGTCGAAAAAATCGACGGTCTGGTCATCATCGGCGGCGTGGACGTGGAGCCGGAACGCTACGGCGATGAACGCCGCCCGGAGACGTACACCGACACGGCTCAGGATGATTACGATTTTTACCTCGTCAACCTGGCGCAGACGCGCGGGATCCCGGTTCTGGGCATCTGCCGCGGGCATCAGGTCCTCGGGGTCCATGCCGGGATGCGGCTCTACCAACACCTGCCGGCTTATTTCCCCGACGAAAATCACAAAGCGATCCACCCGGTCAAGATCATCGAGGGGACGGTCCTGCACAAACTCCTGGGCGTGACGGAGACCACCGTAAACAGTAACCACCACCAGGCCGTTCATTTTGAACCCGAGCGGAATCGTGCCGGAATGAAGATCTCGGCCCTCTCCCCGGCTGGCGTCGTGGAGGCGATGGAAGACGGCGACCGCCTCCTCAGCGTCCAGTGGCACCCGGAAAGAATGATCGGCGAGATGAAGCGCGACGACATGATCCCGCTTTTCCGCTGGCTCGTCGAGAGGGCGAAATCGTAATTACGGGGACGACGCTTCCAGCGTCGTTTCAAAATCGGGGCCAACACTGTTTCGAAGCTATCTGCGAGGCTTCTGCTCTTGCCCGGCAAGGCGAGCCTGCTTTGCTGGAGGAAAAGTAAGTATTGTATCCTTGTTATGCAATTATGAAAAATATTCTGTTTTTAGGGGCTGTTTGCACGGTTCTGCTTGTTTCGTCTGGTTTTGCTCAAGAGCCGGAACGAGTTCAACAAACTAACCCGATCATCTGGGCGGACGTCCCGGACACGTCCATCCAGCGCGTCGGCGATACGTATTTCATGAGCTCGACGACCATGCACCTCTCGCCGGGCCTGCCGATCTTCTATTCCAAAGACCTCGTAAACTGGAAGTTGGCGTCGTACGTCCACGGGAACCTCGCGGACATGGACTCGCTCAACCTCAACGACGGGAAAAACGAGTACGGCCGTGGGACCTGGGCGAGCAGTCTGCGTTTTCACGACTGCAAATTCTACGTCTCGACGTTTGCCGGGACGACGGGCCGGACGTATGTCTTCTCGACCGACGACCCTCTTTCCGGGCAGTGGGAAATGAAGTCTTTCCGGCCCATGCTGCACGACTCGTCGCTCTTTTTTGACGACGATGGGCGCGTTTATATGATTTACGGCTCCGGCACGATCCGGATCCGGGAACTCCGCCCTGACTGCTCCGGTCTTCTGGAGGGCGGGCTGGATCAGGTCCTCATTCAGGACGTTTGCCGGGCGGCGACCGGGCGCGGCGGTCTGGGCGAAGGCTCGCAAATGTTCAAGGTCAACGGGAAGTACTACCTCTTCAACATCATCTGGCCCCGCGGCGACATGAGGACGGAGGTCGTTTCCCGCGCCGACCGTATTACCGGGCCGTACGAAACGCGCGTTTGTATGCACGACCGCGGCATCGCGCAGGGCGGGATCTTCGACACGCCGGACGGGAAGTGGATGGCGGTCCTCTTCCGCGATTCCGGGGCGGTGGGGCGCATGCCGTACGTGATGCCGGTCGAGTGGCGCGACGGCTGGCCCGTGCTGGGCGTGGACGGAAAAGTCCCGCAGAAGATCGACTCGATGGCGGCGCACGCTGGCCCCGTGCCGGAACTGGTCGCCAGTGACGATTTTGACTCGCCGACGCTCGCTTCCGCGTGGCAGTGGAACCACAATCCGGTCGCTTCGGACTGGTCGCTTACCGGGCGCGAAGGTTTTTTGCGGCTTGTGACCAGCCGCGTCGATCAGGACGTCACGCAGGCGCGCAACACGCTCACCCAGCGGACGTTCGGGCCGACCTGTGCCGCGTCGGTTCGTCTGGACTGCTCCGGCCTTCGCGACGGCGACTATGCCGGCCTAGTCGCGCTGCAAAAGCACTACGGTTTCATCGGCGTGAAAAAAGAAGGGGGCAGGAACCGGCTGGTCGTCGTGCTTAACGACCCCCGCAGCCGCGGCAAGAAGACCGAATCGGTCCTCCGGGAGTTCGACGAAAGCGTCGTTTACCTGAAAATCTCCTGCGATTTCCGCGCCCAGACGGACGTCGCCCGGTTCAGCTGGTCGCTCGACGGCTCGTCCTGGCAAACCGCTCCGGAAGAACTGAAAATGGTTTACACGCTCCCGCATTTTATGGGGTACCGCTTCGGTCTGTTTTATTTCTCGACCGAAACCCCCGGCGGAACGGCTGACTTTGACTGGTATCAGGTCGGTCCGGGCGAGGAGTGAAGAGTGGTGAGGGGATACGCGCTGGTACTCCTCACCCGAAAATACGGGGCGGTTGGGAGGCCAACCGTTAAATTTTCTCTAATTTCTCTGTTTTTTCCTGTAAAATTTCAAATAAAATTTTTAATTTTCTTGTGAATTGTACAAATGGGCGTATAATATCGTATAAGTAATGAAATATTTTGTGGTTCATCCGACAAGTGCGTACCACCCCTTTAATTCCCGGTTTTTCAGCTTGAAGTTTCTCTATCGCGAAAACCATAACTCCGGTGTTTCTGCGACTTGTTTTGTCGTTCCAATTAATGTAGCCAGGCAAAAGCATTTTTAGCCGCAAAGAACGCAAAGAGGAAATAAGGAAACAGGATGAAGATTTCAGATTCGCCTCGTACCCCCACGGTCGAACCGCGGGTCAAAAACGGGGCAGGTAATAAGAGGAAACAAAGGAAAATAAAAAAACATAAAAAGAATCGAAAGTGCGTTTAGAAGTCGTATTTTAGGGCACTTGAGAGGAAACCTCGGGAAATAAAAAAAAGACAGGTGAACCGAAATTCACCTGCCTATATACCCCCGGCAGGATTCGAACCTGTGACCTGCGGTTTAGGAAACCGCCGCTCTATCCACCTGAGCTACGAGAGCACCTGGAATGACGGTGTGGGTTACATCGTCACTGATGTCTGTATTGTACCCGATTTTTTTTCTTTTACAAGGGGTAGGGTGGATTTTTTAACGAGGCTAACCGTTTCGGATGATTCAGTCCTGTTCACCGAGTGGTAGTCTGCTGTTGGTTTGCGATTGCGATGTTCTGTTGGATCTGCTCCTGAAGCCGTTTGAAATGATCCACATCCGGCTGTTCTGCGGCGGCGATGGCTGCCACATGGAGCGCCTCGTTCATCTGGCCGTTCCGGTAGAGAGAATCGACCCAGTGATGATAAACGTGTGTGTGATTGTTCTTGAACGGCGGGTAGTTCGGCTGGTGGCGAAGTCCCTCACGGAGCAGTGCGGTTGCCTCCTCATATTTGCCCTCACGACAGAGCGCGATTGCCCAGTTATTCATCGTGGCCAGCAGGTTCCCGAAAGTTGTCTCACTCTGAAGGTCGAGACAGTATGCGATCGCATTCGCTTCCAGTGCCCCCGCGTAGTCGGCGGAACTCAAAAGGTCCACACCGCGATTGTAGTAAATCTTGGCGATGAGGCGTTTGTCGGAAATGGGCTGCGGGACCTGGAGCAGAAGCATTTTGTCCGACTGGTCTTTGAGCTGCGGTGATGCGTCACGGATCAGTTTACAGATGACTTTCTGCTGGGTTTCCGGGTCGTTCCGGTATTTGAACCAGTTACCGCAGGTCGTCTCGACCTGGAGCCGCTCGCCGTCCGAGAGGTAAACCCAACACATGGCGTGCCCGGGCAGCTCGACCGCAGTTACGTTCAGGCCCGCTTTTTCAGCGAGCGAATAGAAAAGCAGCGAAGCGGTCACGCAGTTATAATACCCATGTTCGAGCAAATTATTAATGGTCGTGCCTTCCAGAACGTACTTCACAAAAACCTTCTGGTGCATGAAGTCCAAAATGATTTCGGCCTTCAGTTCTTCTTTCTGCTTGTTATTCAGGTCGGTTCGGGCGTCCACCTTCCGTGTTTTCTGAAGGATGCCATACTCGATATTGTCGTAAATATTGAGAAGACGGTTCGCTTCCTCGGCCGTTTTCGGCTGACTGGCGATGATGCTCGCTTCCATCAGGGTGAACTGGCACTGGCTTTGGGAAAGTTTCGAGTTACCCAGAACGCGCAGGGAATTGAAAAGGTGCTCCTCATTCACGTCCAGGTCACGGATGTATTCTGCATACCACGGCAGGGCGCTTTTTTCCAGGGGCTTCCGAATACCAAAGTCTTTGAATACCTGACGGATCGGCAGGGACATTTCCAGCCGGGTCGTCGGCACACCACGTTCCGGGAATTGAGGATCGTAAGTCGGCACAGACGACGGTTCGGTCGCGGGTGGATTTGCAGTAGAGACAGGATTCCACTGCGTTTGTTCCGGGAGTTGCTCCCTCGTTTCGGCAATGGGGACTGAGGGGCTGGAATTCCATGATGTCGTGTTTTGTCTTCGCCGACCGCGGGTAGCCACGGAATCATTCGGAATCAAAAGTGTTTCTTCGGGGACCTGCTCGATATGTTCCGGGAGTATGATCGCCTCCTCTCTAGTGTCAGCGGAACGGGAAGGAACTGCTTTGGGCGGGTTTGAAGGAACCATCGACTCGGGGTACACCGCAGGTGCGGCGGGAGCTATTGGCTCGTGATACACCGCAGGTTCCGTGCGATCGGAATGTTTGGTCTCTGAGGCGGCTTTCTTCTGTTTCTCCGACCTGGAAAAACCGGGCCAGCCAGAGAATGTCCCCTGGTGGTTTGGTTTTTTGCTAACAGGGTACTGAACCGTGTTTTGCGATCCATTTTCTGTCGGGAAAAACGCCACGGTTTGAGCACTGAAATCCTGATGGATCCCAGCCGTTTTCAGACCGGATCGTTCTCTGCGGAAATGGGAGGTTTGGGGAATCGGTTCCAGAATCAGGTCGATCTCCTCATCGGAATCCTCGTCACTTTCGGGAGCCTCAATGATTTCAGGTTTCGTGTTCTGCTTCGTTCCGAGTCTTCTGAGAGCCCGAGGGGATTTACGTCTGGTTTGAGGCTGGGCATCTTCCTCGGTGAATTCATCGGAATCCAGGTCCAAAAGGGCTGGCTCTTCCGTTTCGACGGCCGGTTTCGGCTGAATTTTACGGGGTTTCGCTGGAGCCTTCTGCGAGGCAGAGGGTGTGTCTTCCAGAATGGACCTGGGCAACGTTTGCGTGGAATCCTTTGTCGGGAGTTTTTGCGGGGCTGGAACTGCTACGTCCTCCAGAAGCAGATCGCTTTCTTCCTCTTCAGCATCTTCCGGGTCATTAAACGGCAACGCTTTGGTGATTTCTCCCGATGTGGAACGTTCTTCCATATCCCATAAAAACGGTGCGGGTGAAACGCCGGAGTTTCCGCGCGGAGAGACATTGCTGCCCGCAGGAGCGGAATTCGGGTACGTGACCGTCGAAGTGGATGTTAAACGTTCTTTTGTGTCCTTTTCTTCATTTTGGGAGCCGCTGAAACGTTTCAGGAATCTTTCTCTGCGTTCCGCCCGGGTTTTCTGCCGGACTTCGCGGTCCGGGACCGGCCTCGATTCTCCTGGCTCAGCTTTAAACGGAGTAAACTCTCTCTGGAATGGATTTGGGAAAACCCGATTCGAGTCTCCAGAGAAATAAGCGTCTGCGGACGAGGGTGTATAGGACGGCTGAACAAATCTCTGGCCGAAACAGACCGGCGCAGAGAGAGTAACCCCCATAAAGAATAGAGTCCAGGCACATCGGCGAATAAGTGCCGCTGATTTCCGGGACATAAGTACTTCAATAAAACTTTGGTTGCATTCCATCGCAAACCTGCTCGCTCTAAAAGGTGTATAAACGTCAGTTCCGAAATTATTCCTTAAAACGGATTAAATGGAATCCTTGTGAAATTCCATGCATTCTGACCTTTGTAAGAACGGCTTTTAAGAAAAAAAAATCCAAAATCCCTTAGAAAAGACGCATTGTTCCGATTGTTCCGGCAGTTCTGGTTACTGGAAGTATTCCGATTTTGGAAAATGGTGAAAATGAGTGAAGTTTGCTTTTGTTGAGATGTTTTTAAAATGCGGGAGATTTTTTGCCAAAATTGGGTAGGTCCCCCTGCAAAAATTTTGAATTTGGTTTAGAATAAAGGAGTTGAGTTTCAATCAAATTTAACCATGGAGAAGAAAATGGACCACCACGACCATTGTGACTGCGGCTGTGAGCATGACGATTACGAGCCGATCATTATTAATACTGTCACCGACACTGGCGAGGAGCTGACTTTTGAAGTTCTCGAAGTTTTCGAGTTCGAGGGAAAAGACTACGCCCGCCTTCAGTCTTGCGACGAAGATCAGGACGAAGATGAAGATTTACTCATGGAATGTGAACAGGTTGGTGACGAATATGTGTTTCACGCCATTGAGGATGACGATTTGTTCGATCGCATCGTGGAATTTCTCGATGAGGGAATGGACGATGATGAGGATGAAGGCGGCTGCGACTGCTGTCACTGCCACCACGACTGAGAACTGGTTAGATCCCGGGGAGTTCGGAGATTTGTTTTTTGCGTGTTTTAAAATGCGCAAAATGATTAAACCCCGAGTTTTTTCAAGAAAATTTCGGGATTTTGTACCCACTCCCTTGACATTTATTGGAACTCTGGTATAATACTGGCCTGTTTTGAGTTTTTAGTTTCACCCATAGTAATTTTAAAGGATGGTGTATTATGGCAGTTCCGAAGCGTAAGCACTCCAATGCCCGTACTGGTTCCCGTCGTGCTCATGACGGAAAAACCGCTAAACAGATTTCCTACTGCCCGAATTGCGGCTCGGCGGTCATGTCTCATGTCGTCTGCCCGAACTGTGGACAGTATCGGAATATGAAAGTCATTGAAGTCAACGAAAAATGAGTTTCCACCAGGGAAACCTACTGTTGATTCCAGGAGATGGCTGCCTCATCACAGGATGATTGGTTCATTCGTGGTGAGGCTTTTTTTAAATTATGAATTATGAATGATGAATTATGAATTACCAGAGGAATCTGGGGTTCATCTTTTTAATTTATGATTCTGGCTTTACACTTCATCATTAAAAATCATGGGAAAAACCGCTTTTTTGTTTCCGGGGCAGGGTGCCCAGGTCGTTGGGATGGGGAAGGCCCTGTACGATACACTTCCCGAAGCCAAGGCCTTGTTTGACCAGGCCGACGATATTTTGGGTTACTCACTGACTGATTTGTGCTTCAACGGTCCGATCGAGCAGCTCAGCACGACGGTCATCAGTCAGCCGGCCCTTTTTGTCACGTCGCTGGCGGCGTTGGAGTCACTGAAGAAGACCAATCCGGAGGTCGTCGAGGCGTGTTCGTGCGCCGCGGGTTTGAGCCTGGGCGAATACACCGCGTTGGCGTGCGCTGGATCGTTGAGTTTCGAGGACGGTCTGCGCCTTGTCGCGGAGCGAGGTAAAGCGATGCAGGCTGCTGCAGACGCAACTCCCAGCGGAATGGTGAGTCTGCTCAGCGCCGAAATTCCGGTCGTGGAAGAACTTTGCGAAAAGGCCCGCGAGGGGGAGATCCTCCAGATCGCCAATCTGCTTTGTCCGGGAAATACAGTCGTTTCCGGCACGAAAGCCGCCTGTGAGCGTGTTGTGAAGCTGGCGGAGGAAACCGGTGCGGCCCGGCCGATCGCACTGGCCGTGGCGGGGGCGTTCCATACGCCGATCATGCGCCCTGCGGATGAACGACTTGCGGAGGTCCTGGCGGGCGTGCAGATTTCAACCCCGAAATTCCCGGTCATTTCCAACGTGGACGCGGAAGCGCATAACGATCCGGACGAGATTCGCGCGATCCTTGTACGTCAGATCCTCTCGCCGGTCCAGTGGGAGACCACGATCCGCAAGCTGATCGCCGACGGTTACGATTCGTTCTGGGAAATCGGTCCCGGGCGTGTCCTTCGCGGCCTGATGAAGCGCATCGACCGGAAAATCCCGTGCCAGGGCGTAGAATGTTAAGGTCCGGCCCTCCGAATCTTAATTAAATAAAGTCATTGACGTAAAAAACCGAAAAAAGAGAAAATAAGGCGGAATACGTCTTTTTCCTGTATTTTTTCATTTTGGAGTTTAACTATGGCAGAAAAAAAATCCCGTTTGACGGTTGACCTTTCCGGTCGCGTCGCAATCGTGACCGGAGCTTCTCGTGGAATTGGTCGGGCGATTGCTGTATCGTTGGCTGAAAATGGTGCGAAAGTCGCGTGTGTTGCCACCTCGGCGGAACGTGCGATGGGCACGGTGGAAGAAATTCGCGCGTTTGGCGGTGAGGCTGAAGCCTTCGGTGCAAACGTTGGAATCACGGCAGAGGGTCAGGCGGTCGTGGACGCGGTTTTGGCCAAGTGGGAAAAAGTCGATATTCTGGTGAACGATGCCGGTATTACCCGTGATGGACTTCTGGCGCAGATGACCGACGAAAACTGGGACGATGTTCTCCAGACGAACCTTCGCGGTGTGTTTGTTTTCACGCGGGCGTGCATTGTTCCCATGATGCAGAAACGCTACGGTCGAATCATCAACGTTTCGAGCGTTTCGGCTCTGGTTGGAAACCCGGGTCAGGCGAATTATTCCGCGTCGAAAGCGGGAATCATTGGTTTCACGCAGACGGTCGCTCGTGAATACGCGAAACGTAAAATCACGGTCAACGCAGTGGCGCCGGGCTTTATCGCGACGGACATGACGGCGGTTTTGGGCGACATGATCATGACGGAAGCCAAGAAACGTATTCCGGCCAATCGTGTTGGTGAGCCGCAGGACATTGCGGACGCGGTGCTTTTCCTCGCCAGCGACGCAGCCTCCTACATTACCGGCCAAGTCGTTCCGGTTGACGGCGGCATGACGGCGTGATTTTTTACGAAATTTTTCTTATTTTTACTGCAATTTTTCATGGGGGGGCTTGAATTAAGCCCAAAATGTGGTAAATTGCAATTAATAATGACAGTTTCTGTCAGATGGTTTAATTTTTTAGGAGAAATCAAGTGGATACTCAGAATATTGCTGAACGCGTTTTCAAAATCGTCAGTGAACAGCTCGGTTACGAACTGGATAAACTCACAGAAGACACTTCATTCATTCAGGACCTCGGTTCCGATTCCCTCGATTTGGTGGAGTTGACAATGGAATTGGAAGAAGAGTTCCAGATCTCGATCCCGGAAGAAGCTGCTGATGACATTCAGACGATTGGCGACGTGATTCGCCGGATCGAAATGGAAGTGAACAAAGAAAACTAATTTTGCAAAATCGATCGGCAGTTTTCTGTTTGAGAGGAAACTGCCTTTTTTTATAAGAGAGAACCACGATGGAACGTCGGATTGTGATAACAGGAATGGGCCTGGTCTCTCCCTTGGGTTGTGACTTGAACGTGGTTTGGGACGCTCTGGTGGCCGGGAAAAGTGGAATTGTCCCGATTGCCAAATACGACGCGTCTCAATTCCGGACACGGATCGCTGGCTGTGTCGCTTCTGACTATACGACCGAAGGTTTCATCGATTTCAAGGAAAACAAGCACCTGGATAATTTTTCCCGTTACGCGATCGTGGCAGCGAAAAAGGCGGTCCAGGATTCCGGTATCGATTTCTCTCATGAAGATCCGCGCCGCTGTTCGTGTATCATTGGGACGGGCGTTGGAGGTCTGACTACCCTTCAGGAACAGGAAAAACGTTTCATCGAAAAGGGACCGAACAAATTTTCTCCATTCACGATTCCGATGTTGATGCCGAACGCCGCGGTGGGGCACATCTCGATTGCTTTTAATCTACAGGGACCCAGTTTTTCGGTCAACTCTGCATGTGCCAGCGCTGCGCACGCGATGGCGTGTTCCATCGACGCGATTCGTCTTGGTAAGGTCGAGGTTGCGGTAACCGGCGGAACGGAAGCCAGTGTCATTGAAATCGGCATGGGTTCGTTCTGTATGATGCGCGCGATGTCCGAGCGAAACGATGACCCGCAAGGGGCAAGCCGCCCGTTTGATTTGGACCGTGATGGTTTTGTGATGGGAGAAGGTTCCGGGATCCTTATTTTTGAGGAGCTGGAACACGCCAAAAAACGCGGCGCCAAAATTTACGCTGAGGTTCTGGGCTACGGCTGCTCTACCGATGCGTTTCATATTGTTCAGCCGAGCGAGAATGGCGAAGGGGCAATTCAGGCAATGCGTTACGCTTTGGATGACGCCAAACTGAACCCGGAGCAGATCGCTTATGTGAACGCGCACGGAACGAGTACGCACTTGGGAGACATTTCGGAAACGAGGGCGCTGAAGACCGTCTTTGGTGAGGAAGGTTCGAGAAAGCTGAACATTTCCAGCACGAAGAGTATGACGGGACACCTGCTTGGAGCAAGCGGCGGCATTGAGCTGATTTTCTCGGCTCTTGTCTTTCAAAAGAATATGATTCCTCCGACGATCAATCAGGTTACACCCGACCCCGAGTGCGATCTGAACTACACGCCGAACGTTGCGATAGAACGCAAGTGTGACTATATCATTTCGAACAGTTTTGGCTTTGGTGGTCATAACGCGACGCTGGTTTTGGGCCGGTTTTAAACGTTAAGTTTTGGGGACAGGTTGCGTTGTTCCCGTGTAGGATTCTTTTTAAATTTTTTCTTTTCCCTTGACCTTTTGTCCTGAAGAGGAACCTGAAATGAAAAAAGCGTTTACCCTCGTCGAACTTTTGGTCGTCATCGCAATCATCGGAATGTTGATGGGGCTTCTCCTTCCTGCGGTCCAGCAGGCGCGAGAGGCCGCCCGGCAGCTGCAGTGCAATAATAATATGAAGCAGCTGGGAATGGGGTTGAGTTTGCACAATTCGATGAATGAAGGACGTTTTCCTTCTGGTGGAGGTGGGTATTGCTACATTGGGGACCGTCAGAAAGGAACCAACTTTGACCAGCGCGGCGGGTGGGCTTATTGTATTTTGCCCTTTATTGAACAGGCAAATCTCCACGAAGCTGACATCGAGACAAGATTGAAAACACCTGTTTCCGTGTTTTACTGCCCAACATGCAGACCAGCTAAACTTTACCTGAGTCTGCAACGAACTGTCTATTCCGACAATGAGTCCCATGGCGGCCTGAGCATGATGGGGAAAAGTGATTATGCCGCGAATTGCGGAACTGTAACGACTGTAGAAGGAAACGAGCCTAAGGTATTTTACGATTCAGGAGGCCTGATTTTTCGCCGGGACGAGAATACCGAAGTGTACGAAAAGGACGTTTACGATGGATTGAGCAACACGATTCTGGTGGGGGAACGTCAGCTTAATCTGAGTTATAATGAAGTCTCGTCTCCTGTTGGTGACGATGACGACTGTTATTTGGGCGGACATAATTTTGATACATTGCGCTGCTACTCTGATGGAAAATTATACCAAAGCCGTCCGGGACTTAGCAGGATCAGCGCCTATGGTTCCGTTCACACGGGAGTCTGTGGTTTTGTTTTTGCCGATGGGCATCATCAGACGATTTCATACTCGATCAATTCGGATACGTATAGGCGTCTTCTGAATCGTATGGATGAGGAACTGATCGATTGGTCGGGAATCAGATAAAATTTCAGATCGGTATGCCTGAGGAGACGGTGTTTCTGTGCAGAAACACACGTTTCCGTATATCTGTTTTTGGAAAAAGTGAAGTTTTTGACACATCTTTTTAAAATTTTCTTCTTTTCCCTTGACGTTTTACGTACTTTGAGTATAATACAAGGTATGGTATAGGGATTTTTACTTCAAGAGGAATCTGAAATGAAAAAAGCGTTTACGCTCGTCGAGCTTCTGGTCGTCATTGCAATCATCGGAATGTTGATGGGACTTCTCCTTCCTGCGGTCCAGCAGGCGCGAGAGGCTGCCCGACAGTTGCAGTGTAACAATAATCTGAACCAAATGGGAAAAGCGGCGCAGAGTCACGTCGCGTTTAATATTTGTTACCCGTCAGGTGGTTTTGGCCGTGCGTGGGAAGGTGATCCGGACTGTGGAGCAGGTTCTACGCAGCCGGGAGCGTGGACTTATTCACTCCTTCCGTTTATGGAACAGACGAACCTCTGGGGGCTTGGGGCAAATGGTGAGGCAAAGGAAAATGACGGCGTGAAGTCGGCAAACGCGACCCGTGGGGCGACCCCTGTCGGGATATTCTATTGCCCGTCCAGACGCGCTGCGAAAAACTACCCGGGTTATACGCACGGTTACAACAGTAACTCGGTCAACCCTGTTTGCAAGCTGGATTATGCGGGTAACTGCGCGACAGGCGGGATCGGTTCCGATGGTTATGGCGAGGCAACAACATACTCTGCGATGGAGAATATCGCCATCAGTACTTCTGCCAATGGTTTGGTTTTCGTCAAGAGCGCGGTCCAGGATTCCGAGATTTATGACGGAACTTCAAGTACATATTTGTACGGTGAGAAGTACATTGACGCGAATAAATACGAAATCAGCAGTTCGGATGGCTATGCGACGGGTGACGACCATCTCTGCTGGACCGGGGCGGATGATGACAGCGTGCGAGGTACGGGATCAACTCCTCAACAGGACCGTTACGGTTATAATACGAGCGGATTTTTCGGAAGTCCACACGCCGGAGCGTTTGGAATGGCCTATTGCGACGGTTCCGTTCACCGGATCAGTTATTCTATTGACGCGGCCGTTCATCGCGATATGGGGATCCGTAACGACGGGAATTCCATCAAAGTGCCGGAATAACAGATGCTCGGGTATTTGATTTGAAACGTCTTTGGCCCGATGCTCAAGTTACAGGATGAAATATCCCAATACTTTTCCAGAAATCGGATCTACCAGATGACCGAATACATCAATTTGTTCATGGATTGAGATTTATAAGTAAAGTTAGGGGCGAAACTTTACTTATGGAATTTTATGCGGAAAGTTAGAGCCGATTCTTTCCGTATGGATTTTGGGGCGGTGCCGGAAGCGGCGTTTTGGTTTTTATGTTAATGCAGAAACTTTGTTTTTCGTGCCTGTTTCGGCAGGCCGTCGATGCCGCGTGGCTTTTGACCGAAGATCAGTCAAAGCGTGAAGCGATCCTGCGCGGGATGGGCCGGCTCATGGCCGAAACCGGCTTCGAGCGCACGCCGCCGGAGATCGGGCGCGAAATGCACGCCATGATCCGCGAAGTACTTCAGGACCCGGACCCGTACCTGAAAATCAAGCGTGAAATCAACGCCATCACGAAATCCATCCTTCCCCAGCTTCGCCAGCGGGTGGAAACTGCCGCCAATCCCCTCGAAACGGCCATCCGGTACGCGATTGCCGGGAATGTGATCGATTTTGCGACTTTCCAATCGATTTCGGCGGACGAAATCGTAAAAACTGTGGACGAAGCGGCAAATCGGCCGATAAATGGTCTGGATCCTGCCGATTTTGAGGCGGAATTGCGGCGTGAGGACGTGCAGTCCCTCCTTTACGTCTGCGATAATTGCGGGGAGGTCGTTTGGGATGCGCTTCTTGTGGAGCAGCTCCAGAAGTACGTTTCCGTGACCGTTGCCGTTCGTGGAGGTGCCACGGTGAACGACGCACTCCTCGAGGACGCGGAATTTGCGGGCCTGACGGCGATGTGCCCGGTCATTACGACGGGCTGCGACGTTCCCGGCGCACCGGATTCGGCGGTTTCGGAGGAGTTCCGGAAGATTTTCCGCGATTCGGACCTGGTGATCGCGAAAGGGCAGGGGAATTACGAGACGATGCAACCGTCCGTTCGGCCGGTGATTCATCTTTTTATGGTGAAATGTCCGGTGATTCAGAATTTGATTGGGCTTCCGAAAGGGACGCTCGTTTTCAGAAAAGAATGATTTCGCTGGAAACACGGTAGGGTTTTAGCCTGTTTTTCATTCTTAACTTTGTATCTTTTTATCCAAAATGAGAGACTTAGACCGATTTAACAAGCGGAGGCCAGTTAACCGTCTGGAATCCACTCCGGACACGGGAATTCAGATTTCCTGGCTTGGAACTTTTTGCCGTCTGTTGGTGGTGCTTCTGTTCATCGGCGTTTTTTCATGGGGTGCATGGAAAATCTCCCAGCCCGCTAATATTTGGACTTCACATTCTGAAATTCAAAAGACTGAAAACGATGTACGTGATATCCACCGTGACGCTGAAAAAGCCCGCAAGGAAATGGAAAGTCCGCGAGCCCTTTCGGTTGAGTCGCTGGTGTATCACGCTCTGAATGATGGCTACGAGCTTACGGATGAGGAGCGGCTTTACGTGCAAAGTAACTGGGGTAAATTCATTCAGAATTCGAATATTGATGACGACAAAAACCTTTTGTTTCGCCTGAAAATGCGCCGTGATGAGGACGGAAATATTGAGGACTACCCTTTGGATGAGTGGGTGAAAAAGAACGAAGAACGCAAAAAAATCGCTGAGGAAAAAGAAAAAGAGAACCAAATGCACCAGGCGATTATGCAGGGGGTACAGGAAGTCGTTCAGAAGGACGAGAAGATCGAGAAAAGCCGTGTGAAAGCCGAAGACGAACAAAAAAGACGCTTGTCCGAAAAGCGTTCCGACCGTGAAATGGTTCAAAATGTGGTCGAGGAAGTCAAGGAAAATATCTATTCCGGGAAACCGATCGAGGAAACTCAGATGGAAGAAAACGTTTCGGAAGATGAACCGGAAGAAAACTCTGAAGACGCTGAAGAAGAACAGAAAGAAGAAAACGTTCCTGAATCCCGATAGTTTAATAAGGACGTACCGATTTAATTATTTTTCACCGAACAAGAATCCCAATGAGTAATTTTAACGTCGCTTGCCGTCTCACGAATTTCGCCAAAACCCAGCCAGACCAGATCGCGGTCGTGGAGCCACTTGGATATCAAGCCGGAAAACGCCAATACAAAACCGTGACTTTCAGGGAACTGGATGAAGACTCCGATCGTATTGCCGCAGGGCTGAAAGCGATTGGCGTCAAAAAAGGGATGCGCCTCGCGTTGCTCGTCAAACCCGGAATTGATTTCGTCTCGTGCGTGTTTGGCCTTCTGAAATCCGGCGCGGTCATGATTTTGATCGATCCGGGCATGGGAGGCAGAAACCTTTTGCAGTGCCTGGAAGACGCCGATCCTGACGGATTCGTGGCCATTTCCAAGGTACAGGCTCTTTGGCGGTTCATGCGTCTGCGCTACCCGAACGCGGAGTACTCGCTGACGGTGGGTCGTCGCTGGTTCTGGGGCGGACCGACGCTTCAAAAACTCAGGAAACGCCCATACCCGGGGCCGTGCGTTGAGGAAGTGACCGACGACGATCCGGCCGCGATCATTTTCACGACCGGAAGCACCGGTGCACCGAAAGGCGTTTTGTACCAGCACCGGACGTTCAACACGCAGGTGGACGAAATCTCCCGCCAGTACGGCATCCAGCCGGGGCAGACCGATTTGCCCGGGTTCCCGATGTTCGGGCTCTTTAACTGCGCGATGGGTTCGACCGCGGTCATTCCCGACATGGACGCGAGCCGTCCCGCGGCAGTGGACCCGCGAAAGATCCTCGAGGCGGTGCGGGACTGGAACGCAACGCAGTCTTTCGCTTCGCCGGCGGTCTGGAAGTCGGTCGGGGCCTGGTGCCACGCGAACGGCGAGAAACTCGAAAACGTGAAAATGATCCTTTCGGCGGGCGCACCGGTTCAGGAAAACGTCCTGCGCAGTATCCGCGAGATCATCAGTCCGGAAGGGGAGATCCACACGCCGTACGGAGCGACCGAGGCGCTGCCCGTCGCGACGATTTCCTCCACGGAGATCCTGAACGAAACGGCGGCCGAGTCCCGAAAAGGGGCGGGCGTCTGCGTCGGGCGCCATTTCCCGTCGATCGAGTGGAAAATCATCCGGATCACGGACGGGCCGATTGAGACGCTTGAGGAAGTGGAGGAACTTCCGACCGGGCAGATCGGCGAACTGATGGTCACCGGGCCGCAAATTACGCGGGAGTACGTGACGCGGACCGAGGCGAATGCGCTGGCAAAAGTTCACGAAAAACTTGCAGACGGTTCCGACCGGATCTGGCATCGCATGGGCGACGTGGGGTACTTCGACGAAAAAGGGCGTTTTTGGTTCTGCGGCCGCAAGGCGCACCGTGTGGAAACCACTTCCGGGACGCTTTTCTCCGTCTGCTGCGAGACGATTTTCAACCAGCACCCGGACGTGAACCGCTCGGCTTTGGTCGGAATTCCGCAAAATGGTTTACCGGAAGGAAAGCTCAAACCTGTAATTATTATTGAGCCGAAAAACGTGGAAATCCTTCAGGATGATCACCGCTTGCTTCAGCTGCGAACGGATCTGCAGATTTTGCGGCGGGAAAGCCCGTTGACGGAAGACATTCAAACAATCATGTTCCACCCGAATTTCCCGGTGGACATTCGCCACAACGCGAAGATCTTCCGCGAGAAACTGGCCGTCTGGGCGGCGAAAAATATCATAGAAACGCAGTGATCACCCCGTTTTTGACGGTTTTGAGCATCAAAAAAGTTTTTGAAAGCGGGTTTCAAAGAGGAACCGATTTACGAATGTTCCGTGCTGAAACTTTCTTTCAAAAACTTTTTTGATTTTAAACGCAGGACGCTTTTGGCGAGATTACGCGCGCTTGCTCTTCTGCTCCTCGAAGTTGAAGAGTTTGCGGTGGCCGAGGACGACGTCTTCGTCGATGATGTACCGCACGCCGCTCGGCTGGTCGGGCATTTCGTACAGGATGTCGAGCATCACCTCTTCCATGATCGAACGCAGACCACGTGCGCCGGTGCGTTTTTCTTTCGCAAGCCGGGCGATCGCGTCCAACGCCTCAGGAGTGAAAACCAGTTCCGCATTATCCATGCTGAAAAGCTGCGAGTACTGCTTGACGAGCGAGTTTTTCGGCTCTTTCAGGATCCGGATCATGTCGTCGATCGTCAGTTCCTCGAGGGCCGTGATGACCGGCAGACGACCGACGAATTCGGGAATCAGACCGAACTCGATGATGTCCTCGCTCGTCACGCGCGTTAGTGGAGCGTGTTCTTCTTCCTGGAACGGCAGGAGGGCTGTCTGACCAAAACCCAACGTCCGGTTTCCGAGGCGCCGCTCGATGATTTCCGGCAAGCCGACGAATGTGCCGCCACAGATGAACAAAATGTTGCTCGTGTCGATCTGGATGAACTGCTGTTCCGGGTGTTTGCGCCCACCATTTGGCGGGACGTTCGCAATCGTTCCCTCAAGCATTTTCAGAAGGGCCTGCTGGACCCCCTCGCCGGAAACGTCGCGTGTGATCGAGACGTTATGCGTTGTGCGCCCGATTTTGTCGATCTCGTCGATGTACAGGATCCCGCGCTGGGCCGCCTCGACGTCGAAATCGGCCGCCATGAGGAGCTTGAGGAGCAGGTTTTCCACGTCCTCACCAACATAACCCGCCTCGGTTAGTGTCGTGGCGTCGCCGATGGCAAACGGAACGTTCAGGATCTTCGCGAGTGTCTGCGCCAGAAGGGTTTTGCCTGACCCGGTCGGACCGATGAGGAGGATGTTCGATTTGCCTAGTTCTACCTCGTCGTTACCGGTGCGAACGTGTTCAAGGCGCTTGTAGTGATTATAGACCGCAACGGCAAGCACTTTTTTCGTGAGTTCCTGTCCAACGATGTACTCATCCAGACGCGCGACGATCTGCCGCGGCGTGAGTCGTTCCATCATCATGGCCGTCTGCGGGACCTGATGACGTTTTTTCTCCTGCTCAAGAATGGAACGGCACAGTTCGATGCACTCGCTGCAAATGTGTACTCCCCCCGGCCCTTCTACCAGAGGCCCCGTCACACGGTGCGACTTCTTGCAGAAAGAACAAAACGCCTGTTTCTTCGTGGTTTTGCTGTCGGTAAACGTTTTGTCGTCCATCAAAGTAATTATGAATTATAAATTGTGAATTATGAATTGCGTCTTTTCCTCATCCCTAATTTTTCATTAAGTCCCGTAACTGTGCGGTCAGTTCGGCTTTTACGGTGCGGTATTCCTCAGGGGAAATTTCGCCGCGGTCGTAGGATTTTTGCAAGTTGGCGAGCATCGAGTGAATCAGTGCGGCAGGATCAGCTTCGGAATGAGCGGCGGCGCGGAAGTGTTTAATGACGAAGCTCGCGATACAAATTAAAAAGATGAGCGCCATCAATCCGAAAAACAACGAAACGATGTGCCCTGCTTTTTCGTCGAGCGGAATATCCTCGGCCACCGCCAGGATCAAAGAGAATGGAGTCATTCAGGCATCCTTTCACTTAGTGATGGTGATGGCATCCGCATCCGCATCCACAGCCACAAGCCGGGGCGGTTTCAGGGGAACAGACACCCGCGTCACGAGCCGCACAGCCGCTTGACGCCGCATGAGGATTGGCCGGAACGCTGAGTTTGCGGTGGATTGCCGTACTGCCGCACTTGGGGCACTTCGTCGGTTCGTTGTTTCCGCGGACGAGTTCCTCGAAGTATTTTTGGCAGTCGTCACACTCATACTCATAAATGGGCATAAAACTTTCCCCTTTCACAAACAAATGAAATTCAAATCTTTATATATTATACCATTTCCTGAAAAAAAAGAAAGAAAGAAACGGAAAGATTTCAAAATTTTTACGAAATTTTCCAAAAAAAGCAAATCCCCCTTGCAAAATTTGGCTTGGGAGTGTAATATATAAGCAGGAAAGAAAATTAATCGGTCTCCGTATGTACTTGCGGTCAGATTATGCAAAGAATTTTGAAAACATGGACGATTTTGACGCTTTTGGTGACGGTAGTCGCTCTGGGCGGCTGTAAGGCAATGTTCAATGCCAAGCCGATTCCGGGGGTTCCGCAGCCGGAAGATCGTCTGAGACAAATTAGTGAATTAGGGAAAAACGCCTCGAGTGTCTCGCCCGAGAAACAGGTCGAATTCGCACAGACCCTTTCCACCATCGTTCATGAAGATACTGACCCGACGATGCGTCGCGCAGCTGTTGTTGCCATTTCCAATTTTAAAGTTCCAATTACGGAAGAAACTCTTCGTTTTGCGGGTAAAGACTCTGAGCGAGATGTGCGCGAAGCGGCCTGCGCGGGCTGGAAAACCTACGGCGGTGAACAGTCCGTTCCGGAGTTGATCCAAATCCTCGCCAATGAGTCGGACCTTGACATTCGTCACCAGGCGATTGAAATGTTGGGTGAAATGAGGGATGAACGCGCGATTGTGGCACTTGAAGTTCCTCTGATGGACAATGATCCGGCGCTTCAGTACTACACCATGAAATCCCTCCAGAAAATTACAGGCGAACCGGAAAAATCGCGTGAAGAGTGGATCGCTTACTGCCAGGCGCGACACCCGGATACTGCGGTGGCTCAGAGGGAAGAGCAGGAAGCAGCGGAAGATACGCAATCGCCGTTTTTGAACATTCAGCCGGAAAAGAGATTTTGATCGCGGCCAAATTTTATCATAAATTCATAAAAAAGATCAATATAAAAAATGGTTAATACCCTCCGAATTACTGAACAGTTCCGTTACTTCGTTGAGCACGCTTGTACAATGTACACGCAGCTCAATGCCTCAGCGATCCTTATGCTTTATGACGGAACCGCGGATTGGGCTCGAGTCAAAAAAGTAGTAGGTGACGAAGTCCCTTTTATTGTGGCGGTGAATACGGAGGAACAGGCACAGGGCGCGAAAGAAGCCGGCTTTAATACGGTAACACTTGAAATGACCGGGAACCCTGTGTATGATCAGCTCATGCAGGCGATCCTGAAAAGTATCACGGACGATATAATCCAGCCCGGGAGCCAGATCGTCGCGATGTACGGCGGGTTTGAGTCGAACATCATTGACACGGTTTCGCTGATTTCCCTGAAAGAACACCTGAATCGGCTCACCAGTACCGACCTGCGTTCACTCAACACGACAGTCCCGCTCGACACGCTGAAGACGATCGTAAACCTCGCAATCGAAATCGGTTTGAGCGGCCGTGAAGGAAAACCGGTCGGGACCCTGTTCGTCGTCGGTGACAAACAGCAGGTTCTAAAGGAAAGTCATGCCGGTGGTTTCGACCCGGTACGTGGTTACAGCCGCTCGGAACGTGACATTAATGATGGACGAGTTCGCGAGGGAATCAAGGAAATTGCCCAGCTTGACGGCGCGTTCATTATTTCTTCGGATGGGATCGTGGAGGCTTCCTGCAGGATCCTGGACGCACAGGCCGACAATATAACGCTTTCCAAAGGCCTTGGTTCACGTCATTGGGCCGCCGCAGGGATCACACGTTGTACCAAGGCGATCGCGATCGTGGTTAGCGAGACGAACGGAACCGTGCGCATTTTCCAGAACGGCGAGGTTATGCTGCGTATCGAGCCGACCAACCGCAAGCCGTTCATCTGGAAAAAGTTCGAATACGAGCCGCCGGAGAATTAGCACCTTGCGGGGACGACGCTTCCAGCGTTGGCTCTGGAAGGCGGTAAATGGAGGCCTGAATTACGCGCCGATGGAAGTTGGATGGCACTTCCTGACCTCCCCCAGTCTCGCTTCGTGAGCCAGCCTTCTCGACGAGGGGGCCTTTAAACGACGATGGAAGCGCCGTCCCCGCAAAATCAGGCCTTCGCTCCGATTTAAAAAAGGAAAAAAATGAAACATTCCACGCTGACTCCAGAAGAACTCAACGCGCTTTTGGAAGACGTTGAAACGCCGTGCCCCGAGCTTCCCGATCTCGAGATTCCGGATCAAACGGACGAAAACGAGGGAAAAGAGGAACGTAAAACGTTCAGCCGTGAGCAGATCGCGTCACTCGGAAACCTGGAACTGGAAGTCCGCATTGAGTTGGGGCAAACCACGATGCTTCTTTCCGAAGTGGCGAAACTGAAGCCCGGCTCGGTGGTGATCCTCGATAAACACGTGAATGATCTGGTCAATGTTTTGGTGAACGGAAAGGCGGTCGCGAGAGGCGAATTGCTTATCGTGGACGGCTGCTTCAGCGTACGGATTACAGAGTTTCTGTGAACAGGGAGTTTTTATGCGTCATCTTCAAATCATCCTTTTGTTCGCGTTGATCCTTCTGTTTGGCGGCATTTTGCCTGTTTCCGCCCAAAATACCCTTTTTACTTCTGAAAACGCCCAGACGGCAGAGAGTTCCACGCTACCGGAATCGAAAATCACCTTTACGACTGGCATGAAAAAACTCGTATTTTCGGTTGCGGCCGTTACACTCCTTTTTATGGTTTTGCTTCTGGTTCTGAAAAAATTCTCACCTGGTGGGGCTCCCCAGCTTCCTAAAGACGTTTTTGAAGTGTTGGGCAAGTCACCGCTCGCATTCCGCCAGCAGTTATATCTGCTTCGGTGCGGGAAGAAAATATTCATTGTTTCTCTCTCTCAGAATGGTTTGGATCGTGTCGGGGAAATCGATGATCCGGCGGAGGTGGAACGGCTCGCAAAACGCTGCAGCGGCGAGATCCCTGACGCGGAAAATGCTTTCCGGGAATGGAAAAAGCAGGGGGGGGAGAAAGCATGAACGCCCGTTTTTTGCCGATTCTGTTTGTGCTTTTAGCTCTTACGACCGGAGTGAAAGCTCAGGACTACGCGCCTCGGACGGCTCCAGCCCCGGTTCAACAGGGGGCCAAATTCAAAGTTTGGACGAATCCCGGCACGGAAACGGAGATCAGGCAGCCTGAAGCGGCGTTAAAACCAGCCCAGAAGGAAGAGGAACCAATTCCTGCCCCGACGACACTGACCCAGGAGGAAAAGGCCCTGAACGCAGTAGAAGAATTGGTCGCTTCCGAACTTGAAAACACTGGGGAAAATGCCAATGCTGAGCCTGAAAAAAAGAATCCGTGGGATCTGACATCCTGGGTTTCGCCAGAGGGGATTCAAGGTTCAGCCCTTACGGTCCTGATTCTCAGTGCGGTGAGTCTTGCGCCGGCGTTCCTCATGATGACGACCAGTTTTGTGCGTATTTTCGTCGTGCTTGGGATCCTGCGCCACGGTTTCGGTACTCAGGGGATTCCAGGCACGCAGGTCCTCGCGGCACTTGCGCTTTTCATGACGTTTTTCATCATGTACCCGACCTGGGAGAAAACGTGGAACGACGCTCTCATTCCGTATCAGGCCGGTGAGCTGACTTCGCAGGAAGCTCTGGAAAAAGGCCTGAAACCGATCCGGGATTTTATGTCAGGCCAGCTCCAGCGAGCGGGGAACACCGAGGAGATTTTGCTCTTCTGGCGCTACAGTTCCACGCCCCCTGACGAGACTCATTTAGCCCGGTACACGACCGATGACGTTCCGATCCATGTTCTGCTTCCGGCGTTCATGCTGGGCGAACTGAAGACGGCGTTCCTCATTGGCGTTCAGCTTCTGATCCCAATGCTCGTGATCGACCTTTTGGTTTCGTCGATCCTCGTTTCGATGGGGATGATCATGCTCCCGCCGACGATGGTTTCGCTTCCGTTCAAGCTCCTCCTCTTTGTACTTGCCGACGGCTGGCGGCTGGTGGTGGAAATGCTGATCGGGAGTTTTTGAGGCTCCGAATATTATGCGTACATTCCGCCTTTTCATCCCGTTTTTTGCCTTTTTCTTCCTGACGATCCGCGCTTCCGCGGTGTTTGGGACGGATATTCTGCTCAAGGACGGCCGGCATTTGCTTGGCGCGGAGGGAATGCTCCCGAAATTCGGCGAGATGCCTCAGTACGCGAGCGAGCAATCGCAGATCATGCCGCTGAATATCGTGTTTCTCGACGATGGTCTGAAACGGACCTACGTCCCGCGTCGTCAGGTTGCCGATGTTCAAGGTAATTCGGAACTGGAAGTCGTTCCTGAAAAATTCGTCCTTCGGCAGAAAATCCTCGAAAAAGGCCCCGCGATCCAGGGAATGGGGCTGATCCTCAAGGAGGAACCGTTCGACGAGCATGGCCGCCGCATGATTCAAATGGCGACCGCACGCGGGCCGAAAGACATCATTCAGTGCATCACCGAGATCACGCCCGTCTGGACAAAAATCGAGTGCACGAATTTCATCTGGGATATGCGGGTCGCGACGAGTAACATCCCGACCGATCAGCTTCTGAAGATCCTCCGAAAGCAGGCGATCCGGCTTTGTAAAGGCTCCGAAGTGGAAGCGGCCCAGAAAATCGCCAGGTTTTTCATTCAGGCCGAGCGGTACGAGCTTGCCGCTTTTGAACTGAATCGGGTCATTCAGCAGGCGGAAGGGGAAAACGCAGAGAAAATCAAAAAGACCCTTGCCCCTACGCTTGCCATGGTGAGACAACTCTCGGCAAAACGCGCACTCAAAGAGCTGCGTTTTCGCATGGCGAAAGGCCAGTATACGCTTGTCCAGGAAATGCTTGACCTTTTCCCCACCAAGGGCGTAGCCGGTGAAACGCTCGTGCAGGTCCAGGACCTCAAAAAAGAGTTTCAGGCGATGGACGATCGGATCGAAAAACTGATCGCGAACATTCAGGCGTCCTGGAAAGAGCTGAGGGACGAAGAAATCCGCACGGTTCTGAAGCCGGTGCTCGTGGAAATTCTGGAAACGGTGAATTACACGACGCTCCCGCGAATGGAGGCGTTCGAGCAAATGGCCGACGTGGACGGGACCGACCCACAGGAAAAACTCGCGCTCGCCGTTACGTGCTGGCTCATGGGAAGCAAAAGTGCGACTGACCGGATCGTCACAGCCGTTTCCGCCGTCCGGATTCGGGATTTGATTCAAAACTATATGGAGGCACGCGACGATGTGACCCGCCAGGAACTTCTGCGTCAGTTCCGACAGGAAGAAGCCAGTTCTGTCACAATCGTTTCGGCCATCCTTTCTCACATGAAGCCGCCGGTTCGCACGACGAAAGAAGAGTGGCTCGGAAAAGACGGTTTTTTCACACTGGAAACCAATTCTACTGTGGACGAGCGTCCGATCCAGTATTGGGTCCAGCTCCCGCTTGAGTACGACCCGCAGAAACTCTACCCGGCAATCATCTGCCTGCGCGGTGTGTTGGACACGCCTCAGCAGGAAATGGACTGGTGGACCGGAACGTTTAACCCCAAGGGCTTCCGCTACGGGCAGGCAGGGAGGAACGGTTACATCGTGGTTTCTGTCGAGTGGATGGCGAAAGACCAGCGAGCGTACGAGTTTTCCGCCAGGGAACACGCAGCGGTTCTGAACGTTCTGCACCACGTGACCCAGCGGTTTTCCATTGACACGGACCGGGTTTTCCTTTCCGGCCATTTTGAGGGCGGCGATGCTGCCTGGGACATCGGCTGCGCACATCCGGACCTTTGGGCGGGGGTCATTCCGATTTCCTGTCACTGCGACAAGTACTGCAAGTACTACTGGCCTAACGCGAAAAGACTTCCATTTTATTTTATATGCGGTGCGCTGGACGGGCAGATCCTGAGTGAGAATTCAGGCGTGCTTTCGCGTTACATGCAGAACGGCTACGATCTGACCGTTGTGGAGTTCCTCGGCCGAGGGCACGAGAATTTCTCCGACGAGATTCTGACACTTTTCGACTGGATGGAACGCAAAAAACGCGACTTCTACCCGGAATCGTTCCAGGTGAGCACGATGCGTCCGTGGGATTCGTTCTTTTGGTGGGTCGATGTAGAGAAACTTCCGGAAAAAAGCCTCGTTCTGCCCGCGGAATTCCCGAAGAAAAACGTCATGGCGGCCAAAATCTCCGCGGAGCTTCTGCAGACGGTCAACACGCTGAAAGTCGATGTCCCAACGGGTAACGTAACGGTCTGGGTCGGCCCGAAAATGCTCGATTTTGACCGACCTATTAATTTTATGGTCAATGGGAAGAAAATCCGACTGAAAGACTGGAAACCCGACCTGGAGACGTTACTTGAGGATGTTCGGACCCGGGGAGACCGTCAAAACCCATTCTGGCTGCGTGTCGTGACGGAAACCGGACGAGTAAAGTAAAAAACAAAACGTGAGGCGGAACACATTCGTGTTTTTTTACGGGGACGGCACTTCCAGAGTTGTTCCTTAATTTAATTAGTGAAGGCACTGAAACTGCTGTCCCCACGCTTCGAAAACGTCACTCGATTTCGTACGTCAATTCCATTTGCGTTTCGGGATCGAAAATCAGCATGCCCGTCTCGGTTTTTTTAAGAAGGAACGGCTTGATCTTGACTTTCGCCAGGTCGATTATATCCTCCCAAGTCATATCATTCCACTGCATATCCGAATAGACGTGATACAAATCCTCGTCGTTTGCCCACGAAGGCTCCCCTGAAAGCGGCGTTTCGCTCACCCTCCGGTAACTTTGGCAATAATTAGAACCCATGGGGAACCAATGGAGCCGCTTGCACTTCGGGCAGCGCCAGATTTCTCCTTCCCCGTCTGGAATCTCCAGCACATCAATATCTCCGCAGGTCATCAGAAATTCCCATTGACTCGGAGAGAACGCGTAGTACTGGATATCGTTTGGTCCACGAGAATTGGAAAGCGTATTGTCACACTCACATTGTAAACGAGCCACTATTCTTCCTCCTGTGGCAAGATGATGAATTCCACATCATCCGCGTAAATGTAGAGATGAGTGTCGTCGGTCAGGTTCCAGTTGTACAGGAGAAAATGGATCCCGGAGCCGAAAAGACCGTCTTCAACCATTTCCGCCTCGAGAATTTCATTCCCGGAAGGTTCATTCATTTCAAGGTTTTCTTTTTTGAAGGACCTTACTCCCTGAAACAGAAGACGGACCTGAATGTTTTTGGGCAGATCAGGAGTGAAGTAACTCTGCAGCCAATTACAAAAATACAGATCGATCGAAACGGTATGGGAGGTTTCATCGACCGATAATTGCTCCAGGGAACTGTCGTGGAAATAATACCGATTTAAAAGGTCCTGAATCTTCATTTCAAATGAACCTTAAGAAATCCGTGGGGGGCACCCACGGCTATTAACATTCAGCCCCTAAAGGGGCTGGGGCGGCCGGGCTTACCCACGGACGGCTCATCCGCCGTCCTTCCGTATTTCGGGAATAAAATGGGAGGCGGTAATGAAGGCCGAAGGCCGGAATTACGCGTCTGAAGTGCCTTAAACCCTTTCAGCCCGGCGCGTAATTCCGCGCTCTGCGCTCCATTACCGCCTCTCATTTCGCGGCCGGGCCGGCCACGGACGGCGACCGTCTTCCCGCCGATTAACGACGCTGGAAGCGTCGTCCCCTTATTCTTGCACCACCGAAATGACGTTGCAGCCCGGCAGACCGGCGCGGAGTTTTTCGGCGCCTTCCGGCGTGATCTGCGTGCGGGTCACGTGGATCGTTTTCAGATTCTTCAGCTTCAAAATCGACGGAATGCACGCATCGGTCACGGCAGTCCGGCCCAGATGAAGGAATTCCAGATTCTCCAGCCCCTCGAGCTGCGCGACGCCCGCGTCCGTCACCGCCGTATTATCGAGATTCAACTTCTGAAGTTGGGCCATTTTCCCGAGGCTTTCGCACGCCCCGTCATCGACCCGCGTCGAGTAGAAATTCACGTCCACAAGCGTTTTCACCTTGCTCAACGCCACCGCGCCGGCGGTCGTCACGGCCGTGTTGCTCACGTCCAGGACCTGCAGTTTTTCGGAGGCCGCCAGCTTCTCGAGCGTCGCGTCGGTGATTTTCGTCCCGGCCAGACGCAGCCGCGTGAATCGTCCCAGATCCAGCCGGGCGGCGCCCGCGTCCGTTACGGCCGTCTCGGCAAGGAAAAGCTGCGCGAGGGCCGGAAGCTGGGCGACTTTTTCAAGCGTCGCGTCGGTGATGGCCGTCTTGTCGAGCGCAAGGCTCGTGAGGGCCTGGAACGACGCCAGATTCGGAAGCGTCGCGTCTGTGACCTGCGCGCCGTTCAGCTTCAGGTCCTTCAGGGCGGGCAGATCAGCGAGTTCCGCCCCGGTGAAACCCTCGGCATTCCGCGCATCGACGACGAGGACGGCGCCGTCGGCGTTCAGACGGACTTTCGCGCCGGCCTTCTCGAGCGACTCAGCGTCCACCGCCCAGACGCTGGCGGCGTTCACGGCAAGGGCGAACAAAACGGCTAAAAATGCGAACTTTTTCATGGTTTTTTCCTTTACATCACTTGCGGTTTTTCTTCCACCACCGGCGGAACGATTTCCCGGTCGGCTTCGGGATCGTCCGGCCTTTCGTCCACGCGCCGAACTCGAACGGGCGGAGGCACTGCGGAACCATCCACGCGAAGTGCGTCCCGATCCGGATCAGGCCCATAAAGAACGCGAACCGGCCGGGTTTCTGGTTGAAGAAACTCCACGTGCGCCACATCAGGTCCTGACGGAACGACTTCGCCGGCGAACCGGGCGTCCGGGCCGACTCGTTGCGGAGGTGGACCAACTGCTCGGGAATATTCACCTTCACCGGGCAAACCTGCGCGCATTTCTCGCAAAGGGACGAGGCGAACGGAAGTTTCCCCGCCTTCTGCATTCCGCAAAGGTGCGGGTTCAAAATCTCACCGATCGGGCCGGGGTAGATCCAGCCGTACGCCCAGCCACCGACACGGTGGTAAACCGGGCAGGCGTTCATGCACGCGCCGCAGCGGATGCAGTACAGCGTGTTCTGCGTGAACGGGTCTTCCAGGACGTTCGTCCGCCCATTATCGATGATCACCACGTACATTTTGCGCCCGGCCGTCGGCCCGTGGAAGACGTGCGTGTAGGTCGTGAGCTTCTGGTCCGTCGCGCTGCGGGGCAGGACGCTCAGGAAGTACGGCGCGTACTTGATCGACGGGATCACCTTTTCGATCCCCATGATCGCCACGTGGACCGGCGGAGTGGAGGTCGTCAGGCCCGCGTTCCCCTCGTTTTCGATCACGGTAAATGCCCCGGTGTCGGCGTAGGCCATATTAATGCCCGAGACCCCCATATCGGCCGTGAGGAAGTGGTTCCGCAGGTGCTTACGCGCCAGAGCGGTCAGTTCCTCGTGGACCGGCGTGAATTTCTCGCCCAGTTTTTCCTCGAACAAATGGCCGATCTGCTCGGCAGTCAGGTGCAGGGCGGGGATCACGACGTGCGTCGGCCGCTGGCCCGCGAGCTGGATGATGAACTCGCCCAGGTCCGTTTCGATCGATTCGATCCCGTTCGCCTTGAACGCTTTGTTGAGCTGAAGCTCCTCGGAAACGAGCGACTTGGACTTCACGACCTTTTTCACGCCGTGTTTCTGCGCGATCCCCACGATCAGGTCGTTCGCCTCGGCCGCGTCTTTCGCCCAAAGGACTTCGATCCCCTTTTTCTGGAGGTTTTGCTCGAACTGGACCAGAAGCTGGTCGAGGTGCTGGATGGAGTACCGCTTGATCGTGTTTGCGTTTTTGCGCCACTGCTGGAAGTTCGGAGTACGTTCCAGCATTTTCGTATAGGAATCGTTCGACCGTCTGGCCGATGCGCACGTTGCCGGGGAACCGCCGCAGACGTACAGATCGTGCATTTCTTTGGATTGGAATGGAAAACCTTCCTGATGTGTAATGGTCATGGTAAGTTCAAAAAGTTAAGAGTGCGTATTAATATCGGACCGCCGCCGCTTCCGGCCACGCTCCAGGGAAATTTTGTCGTTTTCCGGTGATTTTACTCCCGAAAAACCAGTTCGCTCAGATCCAGGTCCCGGAAAGTTTCCTCCAGGGAGTAGGAACTGGTCCGGACGTTTTTCCGGTTCCTTATTACTTCCTTATTCGTTCCTTATTGCTTCGCTATTTTTTCCTTATTCATCTTTTCAGGAATGGAGGAAAGCTGCCGCGGCGCCTCATTTGGCCGGGTACGCATTCAATTTATGTGAAAAAAGGCGCTCCAGTCGCGGGAACTGTGCGCCTTTCCGATTTTTCCCCTGATTACTGGATGAACTTGATTTTCTCAACCAGGGTCTTGACGGTACCGTCAGGTTGCTTCTCACCGGTACAAATACCAAGCATCTTAATGACGTATCGGTACTTGAGCGTATCACGACCCGGACCACCCCAACCGAGCTCAATTTCGAAATCACTCGGGGAACCGGCTGCACCCCCCATCGCAGCACGAATCTTCGCGCGAACATCCGCTTCATCCGGGTCGGTACCAGTCTTCATTTTGCAAGACTTTTCACCCACCCAGACTTTGGTCAGGTTACCTTCCGTGTTGCTCACCAAAGTAATACGAAGAGGCTTGTTTATGATGTCGTTCTGCTGTGCCTGAGCGGACCCAGGTTTCGGCAAACGCAGGTTAAAGTCACCTTCCGGGTCCACGATATTCAGCGTCAAAATGAAGAAAATCAAAAGCTGGAACACCATGTCGATCATCGGTGTCATGTCGCCTTTTGGCACTGGGCCGTTTTTCTTTGCACGAGCCATTATTGTAAATCCTTCCGTTACTTAACTTTAGCGGTTGCACGAAGTGCGAACGTTTCGATGTCTGCTTCCTGGCACGTGTGGATCACACGATTGATGAAGCCAATCGGCGCGTCTTTGTCCGCGCGGAGAATGATCGTCATATCTTTGGCGCTTTTCTTCTTCTCGTTTTTGACGAATTTGACTTCTTTATCCAAAGCAGCCTTGAGACGCTTCAGGTCTTTGTCGCCAAAGAACTCTTCTGCGCCAATCAATACGCTGTACTCGTTTTTCTTTTTTTCCTGACGGGCAATCTGAAGCGTCACCGCATCCGGAATCGGCTGTTCCGGCGGCTTCACGATGTCGTTTTCAGGAAGTTTCACTCGAGCGTTCTGATCCGCATCGGCGAAGTTGATCAAAATCATGAAGAAAATGAGCAACTGGAACACCATGTCAATCATCGGTGTCATATCGCCTTGGACGCCTTCGCTCTCTTGACGTTTTCTGGCCATAATTTACCTCCTAGCCATAGGGCATAGCGGAATCATTTCTTGGACGCAGCCGCAAGGAGCTTGCCGATCAGGTCTTCACTGATTGAACCGACTTCAAAGACGGTACGGGTCAGTTTGTTACGAAGAACCTGGTAGAGACAAACGGCAGGAATGGAAACGATCAGACCAACCATCGTCGTGAACATAGCCGTCGAAATACCACCGGCCAGTTCGTTCGGCTTCGGAGCGGCCGTCGCCGTCGCGATGACCTGGAAGGACATGATCATCCCGTTAACCGTACCGAGCAGACCAACGCTCGTGGAAGTACCGGCAATCAAACCGACATAGCTCAGCCCCTGTTCGTAGCTCATGGAGATGTCGTCTGAGGTTTCCTGCATGGCGGCGACGGATTTATCCATGCCCGAGGCGACTTTCGCCATACCCGCGGCAAGGACTCTGCCCAGGTATGTGTCGTCTTCTTTCACCAGCTCGTACGCCTCCGAGAATTGACGGTTCGTTACAAGTTCCTCGAACTGATTTTTCAAATCTTCCGGAACATTAGAGCTGACACGCAGAGCAAGAATGTATTTGAAACCAAGCGCGACCAGAGCGAAGGAAATGCCAAGGAAAACGAAGCTGTAAAGAGGACCAAGAGAATGATAGGTCCACATCAGAATGCTTTCTTTTTTCGGTCCGCTGTCATCAGCGGCGTCGTCCTGGGCCATCACGACCGGAGTATCACCAGCCACAGCAATCGCAAACGTTCCAGCCGGAACTCCAATCATGGCGACCAGATAAAGGGCCGCGGCAATCCAATTCAGCAAACTACTTTGCTTCATTTTTTCCTCCACAAGTTGAATAGTGTAACGATTTGTTGTTTTTGTTTAACGGTTCGCGTCTTCGGGGCGCGTTAAATCTTCCAAAAGAGTTGCCGACAAACAGACCACTTCTGAAAGTTTATATTTATTTTATATAGTTTACCCCAAATAATAAAAATATCAATCGGGGAGGCCAAAAAAAACTGAAAATTTTTTGGAAAATTTTGAGGAATTTGGCCAAATGGAAGGATTTTCCTCCCTGTTTTATGATTATCAGGGAGAAAGATCGAACAGGCTGAAATCCTATTTCTTCTTCGCGCCATAACGAGCGGCTTTCACACCTTCAAGTTCCGCAGCACGTGTTTCATCCCGAAGTTCAACGCGGAAAATGTTGATCATCGCGTCCAGCGCTTCCACATGGAACTGCTTGTTCGAGTTGTAAAGCAGATGTGTGTGCATATAGGAAATCGCGGCATCTTTCGGCTTCTTGGCGGAAAGCTGGGCAAATCCCAACGCGTTATAAAGCTGGGCGTTCAGGGGATCCTCGGCCGTAATAATGTTATCAGTGAAAATCTTCTGAATCATCTGGGTCGCTTCCGCGTTTTTCCCTTCCAGAACTGCCGCACGGGCAAGGCCGCAGCTGGCAGCGACCTGCATTTCGGCTTTCACGCCTTCCAGTTCCTGATTCTTCACCATCGTGAGGACTTCCTTGAAATCCTTCGTGGCGGAGGCGGCGTCTTTCTTGAGGAGGAAAATGTTCCCGCTTCCGATGAGACCGCGAGCCTTGAGGATCGGCGCGTCCTTCGCCTTGGAAAGCATTCCGTACGCCTTTCCGGCCTTGGACAACGCCTCGTCTGTTCCGATGAGCGTGTTCAGGTTACCGTAGATTTCCGTCACTTCGTAAAAGCGGTAGAAATTCTGGTTCGCCTTGTCACTGAAATATTTATCCATCGACTTGAGAACGTCCGAAATTGCCATACTTCCGGCAAAAGCCCGGCCAGCCATGGCTCGGACGATGAGGAAGTCACGTTCCATTTTCATGAATTCATTGAGCTGATCCGGGTCGATGTTTTTCAAAACATCGATCGCGTCCTCAAAACGAGAGTCCTCAATGTAACCACGGGCTTCATCCATTTCCGCCGGTTCACCGGAGAAGACGATTTTTTTCACATCACCGACCGGAATTTTTTCCGTACCACCAGCGATCGCCGCTTTGATCTCGTCTTTTGTCATGTCGGAAATGACCGCGTTACGGATGATGTCACCATTGTGACGCACAATCTGACATTTATCCTGAGCCTGAACCGTGACGCAAAGCGCAAACAAAGCCAACGTGAGGAAGCTGCCAACCAAACGCCGTTTCATATTTAATCTCCTTGTGTATGATGTCCCTTGGGGGAATTAATTTTTTGTTGAGTATAAAATTTCTATCAGCGAGAGTCTCGCACGAAGCGAGTCTCTCGCCGTCGGGAAACTACTTGTTCTCCGGTTTCTTCACGAGTTTAATGACTTTCTTGGCCGGAGCCGCTTCAGTCGGTTTCTCTTCCGGTTTTTCGGCCGGAGCATCAGCCGTCGGAGCCGGTTTCTTCACAACTTTCTTCACGACCTTCTTCACCGGCTGCTTTTCAACCGCTTCCGCAGGTTTTTCAGCCGGAGCCGGTGCTGCCGGAGCGGGTTTCTTAACGACTTTCTTCACGACCGGTTTGTCAGCCGCCGGAGCGGGTTTCGCGGCCGGAGCGTCACCAAAGCCGAAATCGAAAGCAGGAGTTTCTTCCTTCTTCGGTTCTTCCTCGATTACCGGAGCATCGCCGAACCCCATCGCGGCGAAAGCACTTGCTCCCGCCTTGGAGTCCACGACCTCATCACCAATACCAAGCGAAACCGGAGCGGCTTGCTCCTCACTTCCCGCCTGGAAAGCAGCGCCGTCCTTCGGGACCGAGGTCTTCGCCAGCATGGCCTTACGGCGTTTCGCGGCCTTGGAGTTTCCTCCGCCGCGGAGCATCACGAAGAGGAAAATCAGTACGACGAGCCCGCCAATTCCGTAGTACGTGTAGGTGAGCCACTGCGGAGTAGGCTTCGGTTTGGGCGTCATCATCTTGCGGGCGTAGTCTTCCTCGGTAGCGAGACGGCTCATTTCAAGCCCTTCCAGCTGTTCGTTATCTTCGATCTGGGCGGCGGTAAATGCGTCAGCGTCTTCCGGCGTGTCTTCCACGACCTCACGCTTCCAGTTCGCGAAACCGGTCGGTTCTTCGCCGATAGCTTTCTGGATGTTCTTCAGAAGGGCCTCGTAATCATCCGCCAGCGGTTCGTAAACAAGACCGTCCTTTTCAAAATATTCGTCCGTTGGATTTCCGTCGGCGTCGAGTTTCGGGATCGATCCGCCGTAATCTGTGCTGGAGCCGTTTCCACCATCGAAGGCGCGTCGGATCCCGTTCATCGCGGCAGTCAGCGCTTCCTTACCCTTTTCATCCGTCTTGCCCTTGGCCAGACCGTAGAGGTAATTCACTTTGTTTTCCTGGAGGAAAGCATAGTAATAGAGCCAGCGTTTCTGCGGAGCCGTCGGGTCATCGTTACTCTCATCCAGAACGATGAAGCTGTTCAAGCCACGCTGTACTCCGGTCCAACCGCGGCAAATCGTCTTTTTCTTGTCATCCGACTTGATCCCGACTCGGGCCTGAACCAGGAGATTGACTTTGTCCTTGGATTTTTCCGGATCCGTAATGGAAAGCGACCAGTTGACATACATATTCATCATCTTGTACTGGAGTTCCATCAGGCCGGGTTTCGCGGTGAGGACGAGCCGATAGTATTTATCAGCTTTTTCGTAATCGCCCAATTCTTCAGCGGTCTCTGCGATTTTGCGCTGCAGGCCAATCGTCAGGTTTGCGATTTTTGCTTCGTCCGCATTGGCGACAAAATCAGCGGGATCGGACTTCATACGTTCCAGCATGGTTTCATAGGTACCGATGGCGGCCTCGAAGTATTTCTTCGATTCCTCACCGACCTTATTTCCTTCCATACTGCCTTCTGCGAGGGAGATGAACGTCTGCGCGATCCAGTTCAAAGAAGCGTAGGAGGTTCCATTTTCCCGTTCCTGAATACGTTTCAGGAAGTCTTCAAACCCTTTTTGAACGTCTTTGACTTTGGCCAGAGCTTCCTCATCACCCGAGGCTTTCATACTCTGCAGGTTGTCGCGGAGCTGAATCCCAAGGCTCATATATTTCTTGGTGAGTTTCTCTTCCATATCGCTGCCAGCGTCTTCGGAAGCCGCCAGTTTTTCGAGACGGTCCATGGCGTCGTTGGCTTTTTCCATGTCATTTTCCGAAACGAACGCGACCAGAGCGATGTTCAGGATCCTGTCCTTTTTGTCATCTGTCACAGCGGGATGACCATCGCAGAGGAGTTTGTACGGACCGATCGTTTCATCGTTCAGCCACTTGATCGCGCTTTTGTTATCACCGCGGCGAGAGTAACTGTCGCAAAGGGTCATCGCAGCCGCAACCACTGTCGAGGTCACGTCTTCCGGTTTCTTCACAGATTTTTTCAGCTTCTGGGCGCCGCTTTCGAGCAATTCAAGCGCGAGTTTCTGGTAGTCAGAAGCCTGCTTTTCGGAGAACGGCTTCGCGTTATCGTCTGCGCGTTTGTATTCGATGTACATATTCCAGAGACTGAAACCAATGGAGAGTTCCAGAGCCGCCCGGTTTTCACTGTCGGACGGAATATTCTGGATGTACTCCTGAGCCATATCGATCGCTCCCGCCATCAGGCAGAGTTTGCAAAGGCGTTCCCACTCCTCGGCCATCGCCATTTTGGTGATCGGCTTCGGAATCGGCTGCCCGGCATCATCCACTTCATCAAGAGCGTACTTGGAAGGTTCCTGGAGCATTTTATCCTTCATTTCAATGCACGAGGCCAAAAGCTCAAGCTCGCCGCGGAACATTTTGAGGGCTTCTTTCTGGGTGATTTCTCCAGCCTGGATCTGCTTCTTGACTTCCCGATATTCCGTACTGATCAGGAGAGAGAGGTACGCCATCTCGTAGTAGAGTGCGTTCGACGCCTGCGTTGAACTGCTGTAACGCTTCGCGATGAAGTCCAGCAGGGCGATCGATTCGTACTGTTTGCCGGCGAAGTACAGCATCTGCGCACGGTAGAAACGGTCCAGGGTGAGAATCTCGAACTGTTTCACTCGCAGAATATACGACTTCAGCGACTCCAACATCTCGAAAACCTCGAGAAGCTTCGGCGGATTGTTCGTAAGAATGTCCTGAATTTCGGCCTTGCGGTCGGCATCGGTCGCAGTCTGCTGCTCGGCACGCGCCTTGCAGTAGATCGAAAATTCCTTCAGTGCGAACTTATGCAGTTCCAGGTACAAATTATCACGCTTCTCCGGAGGGAGTTTCAGGTTTGCGGCCTGCTTCGCCTTCAGCTCTTTCTTGTAGTTTGCGAAGGTCAGACTGGTTTCCTGATCACCCACGTGTTCTTCAGGGAAGTAACGAATATGCAGAGCGCGGATCTCGTTCAGGAACGGGTTGGCCGGCAAAGCATACAAACGGCGAACGTCTTCTTTCAGTATGCCGCGCCATTTGGGTTCGTCCTTCGGTTTGTTCAAATCCAGAAAATGTTCCATATAGGCGATATACGCCAGGCGCATCTCAATACCAACTGCAGTCCCTTCGATCCCGTAGGTACGAAGGATGGACCCTGTTTTGGAAGGATCAAACTGCTGCATCGTTTCCAGAAGGATGGTCTGCTGATCTTTGTCCGGCTTGACGCCCGAGTCTTTGTCAGCAAAGATTTTCAGGTAACACGTACAGACCTCAACGAAAACGTTTCGAAGGATTTCGTCCTGAGAAACGACTTCTTTCAAACCACTATACAGGTCACCGAGGATTTCAATGGCTTCGCCTTTTCCGGCATACTTTTTCATCTCGATGAACATTTTGGCCTCGTTAATATGACCGCGGAAAGCGATCAGAAGGCCCTGTTCCTTGTATTTATCCCAAAAGAACTTGTACTGGAGGCGCGCTTTGTCAAGATTTTCATTTCTTTCTTTGCTTCCTTCCGGGTACGTCTTCGCGATTTCGTAATACGTGTTTCCACGAGCCATACGAATGCTGTGCAGCTCGTTCAGCATATCATTTCGTTTCGCGTTCTGTTCTTTGTTGTTCGGGTCGAGTTTCTTCGCGCCGTCGAGGATGATTTTTTCGTACTCGGTAAGGAAGTCAATGTTTTTCTTCAGTTCACCGCGTGCGAGTTCCTCGTACTTCTTTTTGTCGGCGGTGAATTGGGTCTTACGTTTCTCGAGTTCCTTCTTTTCCTCGTCGTTCATCTTGGAGTCATCGATCTTGAAGGGGTCGTTCAAGTTCCCCATGGCCTGGTAAACGAGGTTTTTGTTCAGGCGGATGTTCGGCAGGAAACCAATGGCAACGTAGAAATTCTCCCCATCGGGATTTTCCTTGATGTATTTTTCGAGGAGCGTAATTGCTTTGTCGTAGGCTTCCAGGCGATCTTCATACTTTCGCGCCAGGTTGGCGGAGGCCTCCGTCAAAACCGCGAGCTGAAAATCATATTCCTTTTGGAAAGCTGCGGGAAGCTGCTTTGCCTCATTCAACTGTTCCAGATAGTAAATCCCCAAATCTGCGAAGCCGTTGAGTCGCATCAGCGTAATAAAATTAGACAGATGAGCAGTCGCTGCCGCGTCCTTCTCGTCCGTCTTTTCGTCCGCGCGCAAACTGGTGGGGGCGAGAGCCAAAACCCACGCCAAACCCAGCGCAAGGGCCAATTTCAGGAAGTCGTTTGACCGGTTCCAGAGCATTTTATTTCTCCTCTACACGATATAATTCACTTTGGTGCGCCAAAAGTCATTTTTGTTGAAGTGTTTGTGATAATAAAAAAGTGCGTACTTTTCACAATTTATTATTTTAACCAGAAAATCCCGGTTTGCGCAAGGCTCCCCCCTCCCAAATTTCCCAAAAAAATTGAAAATTTAGGAAAAAATGTCCGTTTGAGTTGGACGAACATCCCACCCCTTGACTTTTTTCAGCCAAAGATTAAAATTTGGGAAAAAGAATCTGGGAGGTTGTACCTCCAACGTGACCCGAAAAACCTTTCACTTCTGCCTCAAATATTTCGCGGCCCTGAAGCAGCCGTGGTTTGTTCCCATGCGTCAACCACTCGAAGAAAAATTCGCCGCCATTACGGACCTCGCGCGCTGGTCACCGTACCGGATCCTGATCGGGGTCTCCGGAGGGGCGGACAGTGTGGCGCTCCTGCGGCTTTTCAGCTCCTGGAGGGAGACTTTCGGCCTGAAACTTTTCGCCGCCCACGCGAATCACCAGCTCCGGGGAGAAGAATCCGACCGGGACGAGGCATTTGTGAGGAAACTCTGTGAAACCCTTGACGTTCAGTGTGTCTGTGAGCGGCTGGTCATTAAGCGGACCGCCGACGGTCTGGAAGCGGACGCGCGGCGCGCCCGGTACGATTTTCTCACGCGGACCGCTGAAACGCTCGGGTGCCGGTTTCTCGCGCTGGCCCACCATCAGGACGACCAGGCCGAAACGATTCTTTACCGGATCCTGCGGGGGACCGGGCCGGCGGGTCTGGCCGGAATGACGAAACTGCGCCGGCTCACCGAGGCCGTGACGCTCGTGCGACCCCTTTTGACGTTCACCCGGGCGGAGATCCTCGACTACCTGACGGCCATCGGGCAGAGATTTCGGACCGATTCCAGCAATTTCAGCATCCGTTTGGCCCGAAACCGGCTCCGGCTGGAACTTCTGCCGAAGCTCCGGCAGGATTTTAACCCGATGCTGGATGCGGCGCTCGTGCGGCTCGGGGCTCTTGCGGGGGAAACGCAGTGTTTTGTGGAGGCTCAGGCCCAGCGGCTCGCGGATCTGTGCGTCGCGCCGGTGGGGAATGGGTTCCGTATTCAGCTCGCTCTGCCGGAAGTACGGCAGTTTACGGATTTTCTGCCCGAGGGATCCCGGCGGTTTTTGTGGACGGAACTTTTCCGGCTTCTGTGGCGTAAAAACGGCCTCCCCCAACAGAACATGGGTCAGGAAGAGTGGTCCCAACTCGCGCAAATGGCGATGAACGAAGAAGAAACGGCCCGCGTGTTCCCGGGAAAAGTCCGAGTGAGGCGGGAAGATGGCGGGATTTGGATCGAGTTTTGAAGAAATTCCAAAATGAATTTCCGTAAACCTCCCATCCAAAACTCCAGACTCGTTTCGCTTTCACTCTTTAATTTGAACATGGATTTTCACGGATTTACAGGATGAAAAGGATTTCGTTCTATTTAGTTAAAAGCCGGGAAAAGTTCCAAACGTCCTTTAGAAAAATCTGTGAAAATCCTTTTAATCCGTGAAAATCCGTGTTTAAATGAGATACGGAAGTGGTGTGCGCTCTGGGGTTAGGTGAGATGTTACAAAAAAACGGGAACGTGGTTCTTTCGCCGCATTCCCGTTTTTTTGGAAAAGAAGGTTGTCAATGCTCTCGCCGCGCGGTTTTTTCTTGTAGGGCTGCAAAGGCAATCCGCCAAATAAATTTTGCCCATTTTTGAACATTTTTTTATATTTCTCTTGACAGAATTGTTCATTTTATCTATTATCGCAAATGTCATGGATGACGCAAGTACGCATCATCTCAAGATAAACGGCCGCCAAAATTCTAATTGATAAGTGAGACTTCTTGTATATAAAGTCACACATTGGCTTAAAGTGTATCTGGAGATTATGCTAAAAGTGCATATACAAGGAAGCAGACATGAAAAGAGTATCTATAGTGACCCAAATCGGCCAGGAATATCTCACATCCAATATTGAGAATGGTGAATATTCTTATGTTAAAGCGTCGGGAAGCAAAAAGAAACTTGTCGAGGCTCTCGGATATACCCCGGAGCATTATAAACTGGACATCCGCTTTAAGCATAATGACGTGGTTATTCTTGTAGAAACGAAACAGGATTATACGGCCAAGGACGAGGACCAGTTAAGAGAATATCTTAAAGAAGAACAGGCCGTACATAACAGTAAAAAAATTATCGCTATTCTGGCCAATACGAATAATGATCAAATCCGGGTCTGGAAATGGGCCGTCGATGAGGAGCATTTACTGACAGAAGAAACGGTCCTGGATACCATGGCGCATTACGAAGGCCTGTTTCTCGAGAGCAGTAAACAGAATGACCGGGAGAAGGTACTGAAAAATACCTACGTCTTAAACCAAACGCTCCACAAAAAAGATATTGATGAAAAATTACGTTCCCAGTTTGTCGGAACCGCGATTCTTTATATTAACGATATTCTCAAAAAGAAAGACTTTTTTCAGATTACCGAAGAAACACGATTCGCTTTAAGAAGCTATTGGGAAACACTTGAAGAAGAAGAAATACGCAAAGGCATTGAAACAGCACTTACCGGTTTACTTGAAAACTCTGCAAAACGAGCAAAGAAGGCACTTGACAATAAACTCAATAAATCCCCAAAAAAACAAACCAAAGAAAAAATTGACAAGTTAAATAAACAAATTGACAAACAAAAAGAGGAAAAAATCACACTTCTTCAGAAGAACGTACTTACTAATCAAAAAGTAATAAACCTGAAAACTAAAGACTGGGTAGATATTCTTGATGAGATTTTATGGAATATTTACAGGTTTATTAATACCGACAGTCCAGAAGGCCAGGATATTCTGAATCTGTTCTTTGTCGCGTTCAACAAATACACCGGCAAGGATGATAAAAACCAGGCATTTACTCCCGACCACATCACTCATTTTATGTGCCGTGTAACAGGAGTAGATCATACCAAACGACTGTTTGATGGAACGTGTGGCTCCGGCGCGTTTCTGGTCCAGGGAATGGTACTTGAACTCTCAGATATAAACCAAAAAAACTACCCCATAGACATAAAAGAAAAAAAACGTCAAACCGTCACCCAAAAAAATATCTATGGAATTGAAATCGAGGGACAAGCGTTTGGCTTGGCCACTACCAATATGCTAATTCATGGAGATGGAAATTCTAATATTATAAAGGATAACCTATTTTATAGTGAGAAATTCATCATTAACGCCAATCCCGATATTATCTTGATGAATCCACCCTTCAACGCTAAACCAATTAATATCCCAGAGACATATAAAAAGGATTGGAAAAAGGATTCCAAAGAAGATCCAACCAAAGGCATGGTATTCCTGAAATTCATCTCAGATGTTATTAAACGAATGAATGAGAAAAGATCGGCGAAGGGAAAATCAAGAAAAGAAGTCAAAATCGCGATTCTTTTGCCGGTCCAAGCCGCGATCGGCACGAGTAATTATATTGCTACGATGAAGAAACAACTCCTTGAGGACAACACCCTTGAGGCGGTGTTCACGCTTCCTAATGAGATTTTCGATCCAGGATCCTCTGCTATTGCGTGTTGTATGGTATTTACATTAGGAAAACCACATAAGAACCCTGATGGTACTGCAAACAAAACCTTTTTCGGGTATTACAAAGAAGACGGCCACAAGAAAAAGAAAAACCTCGGACGGGTCGAACAATTTGACAAGAATAATAACAGTCTATGGAAACCGATTGAGGAAAAATGGCTCGATCTTTATCGGAATAAGACTGTGGAAGATGGTATATCTGCCATGCAAGTTGTCACTGGCGATGATGAATGGCTTTGCGAAGCCTTTATGAAGACAGATTACAGTAAACTTTCTGAAACGGATTTTCAGCAGACTCTTAATAATTATCTTGCTTATCTTGTAAAGGAGGGAAATATTTATGAAGCTTAATATTAAAAATTGGAAAGAATTTAGAACCGACCGATTATTTCCTAAACTCAAAAATGGCAAAGCCAATCAGCAAATGTTAGTGGAGGGAAATGATTGTTTTTATGTAGGGGCTAAGCGTGATGATAATGGTGTTATGATTCATTGTGCAAAAGATGATGAACTTATTTCAAAGGGTAATTGTATTGTTTTCATTTGTAACGGTCAAGGTTCTGTTGGTTATGCAAACTACATGGATGTAGATTTTATCGGGACTACTGATATAGTGGCTGGATACAACAAATATCTCAATAAATGGAATGGTTTATTTCTTGCAACAGTATATTCACAGGAACGTCCAAAATATTCGTTTGGCCGAAAATGGAAAACTCATTTAGCAGATACTATCGTTAAATTACCTGCAAAGCATAACGCAAATGGTACACTTGTTTTAGATGATTCTTATGAATATTCTGATGAAGGTTATATTCCTGATTGGAAGTTTATGGAAGACTATATCAAGTCACTTCATCATAAACCCCTAACTACGAACAACAAAAAGGGGCAAACTCCCGATTTGAATGTACAGAAATGGAAATATATTTTACTCAAAGATATTTGTAAAATTACCATGGGGAACAAAATGGATGCTAATGCAATGACGACTGATGAACCTGCTGTCAATTTTGTTGGTCGTTCTGCTACAAACAACGGAGTGGCGGGTAAAGTCGATTTTGTTTATGATAATAATGGCGAAAAAATTGAGCCTTATCCTTCAGGTTGTATAACCGTTGCACTTGGTGGCAGCCTTGGCTCAACTTTCCTTCAGAAAGAACCATTTTATACATCTCAGAATGTATCGGTACTCGAATTTGACAATAATGTCTCAGATAGTGCGAAATTATTTCTCTGCACTTTGATTTATAATGAAAGTAAATACAAGTACTTCCCTTTTGGAAGGGAGTTAAATACTCATATCAGGAATGATTTTGGGTTTACGGTCCCTGTCGATCCCTCTGGAAATCCAGATTGGCAGTTTATGGAAGATTATATCAAGGCTTTGCCTTATGGTGACAGATTAGAGGGCTAAGCCGCTAAAAACAGAGGCGCCACCTGTTTCACTGAAACAGAAAGCGCCTCTTTTCTTTTGTATTGACAACCTTTATTTGCGATTCTCGCCAAGATCACTCTTCCGCGCGGATCCAGACGTTGCGGAACTGGACCGGGCAGCCGTGGCCGGAGAACGAAATGTGGCCCTTCGTGCGGCCATTGAACGGGGTCGGAAGCGTGCCGTGGCCCGTGCCGCCGTAAATGACCGTGCTGTTCTGGATCATCACGCCGTTAAGCATGATCGTCACGCGGGCCGGCTCCTTCTCTTTGCCGTCTTCCGTCCAGGTCGGAGCCTTGAAGAAAATGTCGTACGTGTTCCAGTTCCCGACCGGGATGCAGGCGTTCACCAGCGGCGGATTCTGGCCGTAAACCGAGCCGCACCAGCCGTCCGGGTACGTGTTCCGCGTGCAATTATCGAAGATCTGGATCTCCACATTATCGAAAATCAGCACGCCGTTATTGCCGCAGTTGCCCCACGGACCTTCGAAGTCTTTCGGGGATTTGAACTCGAGGTGAAGCTGGAAGTCACCGAAAACGTCTTTCGTCGTGACCGCGCCTTCAGTGCATTCGAGCAGACCGTCTTCGGTCAGTTTCCACTTGGTCGGCTGCCACTGGTCGAGGTTTTTGCCGTCAAAGAGGACTTTCGCGTCCGGAGGAGGCGGGAGGAACTTGATGTTGGCCGGATCCACTTCGACTTTCTTCGGGACCGGGCGGCGAATGTCGTGGACCACGTATTCGCTCCACCACTGCTTCGGGTTTTCTTCGTACCCGACGCGGCCATCTTCGGCGAAAATCAGGCCCGCTGCGTGCAGAGCGCTGGCGAGAAAAAGGGTGGACGCGGTAAACGCGAGAATGGAAAGGAAGGTGCGTTTCATGAAAAATCTCCTGAAAAAATAAAATGGGAGGAAGATCGTCCGACCTTCCTCAGAGCATCAGAGTATTTTGGAATTTTGGAAGCTGGATCAAATCCCCTTCTGCGCCTCGGAAATCGCGCTCCGGATCCGCTCGAACGGTTCCATGAAGTCGAACTCGATCACGAGTTCCGCCAGAACCTTCCGCACGGCCGGAATGTCGCCGGGCTGGTCAGGAAGGGAGGAAAGAATCTGCTTTTTTTGCCACAAAATCTGCGAATCCGGCACCGACGCGGCGCCCTCCGCAGGCTCCACAAGAATCGCGGGGACCGAAACGATCGAACGGACGCACATCGCGCACGCCTGATCAAAGCAGACGACCCGCGGCAAAATCTTCGATTTCTCGATCAGGGCGCGGGCGATCTGCTCGCCGTACAGGTACGGCTTGAGCGTCGTGCCGTAGAGGATCTCCTGTGCCCGGTTCGGCTTGACCGGCGCGGTACAGTGGAACTCCACGGGGCGACCCGCCGGGTTCAAAATCAGGTACCCGCCGAAAAGGCCGTGGGCCGGTTCGTCCACGACCGTTAAAAACCCGATCGCTGCCTGAGTGAGTGCGTTTTCTGCCATTATGGTGTTTTCTCTAGTTGAATTTTAAGCGTCTGAAGCCAAGCCCCAGCATACCAAGGGCCAGAAGCGCCCACGTGGCAGGTTCCGGAACTCCGCCGCCGCTTTCCCCTTTCAGGCTCATCCAGAGGTTTCCTGCCGCGTCAAGGCCAAAGTTCCAAATGTCCGCCCCGCCGGCTTCCTCGAAATAGACGCCCGCAAGCTCGATCCCTTCAAGAATGGCGGCTTCCTCGGCGAGTTTGATGGTTTGACCGTCATAAAGCTCCGGATCCTCCGTGATCACGTTGAATGTCGCACCGTCGAATTTTCCCGAGCCGGTGAAGTCCCAAAGCGTGGAGGAACCTTCCGAGAGCAGTTTGTCGAGATCCAGGTCAAACCTCACGCTGTAAACGTCCAGGCTGCCCTCGCCGCTGACGTTCCCGGAAAGGGCCGCTTCCTCTTCGCCCGTTTTGGAAATTTCAAGGGTTTTCCCGGTGTTCACGATGATTTGGTTCGCCACGTCAAGGCTTCCCGATGATGTGTCGAGGACCAGGCCGTAAGGCGACGCGCTTGCGCCGTTCACGGTCAGAGGACCGGTTCCGAGGGCCTGACTGTTCTTCAGCGTGACGTTGTAACCCGCACCGTTCGCCCCGGAGCCGAGCATTTCCGTGCCGCCGGTGTAAGTGTTTTCGCCCGTGAAGACGAAACTCCCGCCGTTCCCCTCGCCGTTATTGAACGTCAGTTTTCCATCGCCGGAGATCTCGCCGTTGAACGTCAGGACGGTTCCATTGGAACCACCGCCGGCACGAAGGTTTCCATTCCCGGTCAGGACGATGTCGTTCGCGAAAGTCGTCGAGCCGCCGTTCATCAGGGTCGCACCGTTTTTGAATTCGAGCGCGCCGGAGCCGGTGTTTCCGCCGTCCGCGTAGAAAATTCCGCCTTCAATCACCGTCCCGCCCGTGTAGTTTCGTCCGAGGCTCGAGTAAAGGCGGCCGCCACCCTGCTTGACGAACTGAATGTTTCCGGTCATGGCCGTATTCCAGCGCGAAGTGGCCGGAACGCCCAGGGTGAAGACGGATAGCGTGTCGGAAGTGTTGGTCACGCTCGCGAAAACGGGCAGTTCCGAGCCGGTCGGTGACGGAAGCGTGCCGGTCAATGAGCCGCCGTTCATCTGGATCTGCGGGAGCGTTTCGCCTTCGGCCATATTTTCGGTCGGAAGGTTCAGCGTGGAGACGGTCTCCGTCTTGCCGTTCAGGTCCAGAACCGCGCGCGTGCCGGCGCTTTTCTCCATCGTGAGGGACCCGCCGATCTGGTTCGTTCCGTCGCCGGTGAGTTTCAGTGTACCGCCGGAGATCGTGGCGTCACGCACGGCGTATTTGTCGGACGATTTATCCGGCTCGACCGTACCATCCTGAAGGACCAGGTCGGTCCGCGTGTTTTCGAGCGTTCCACCGAGGACCTGCGTACCGGTCCCGATTTTCGTCAGCGTGACGGTCTTCGTGGTGTCCGTCGAAACGTTATGGATCCGGCCGGTGAAAACCCCGCTCGCGTCCTGGTTTCCGATCGTCAGCAAAGCGGATTCCGTGGTGGAGATCAAGCCCATGTCGGCCGCCTCGCCGGGGGTCTGCGCCGGGTCGCAGTTGGCGCGGCTAATCAGTGCCCCGATCGACTGCGTGGTACCGAAAAGCCGCAAATTCGCGCCGGTGTTTCCAAACACGACGTCGGTCGTCTGGGGGAGCGCGCCATCCACGTACGTTCCAAGCACCGCTCCGGCATTGGTCGCGTTGGCGTTCATTTTGGTCCCGATGCGCGTCTCGCCGGCATACGTGTTCTGGGCGTAAAGCCGAACTTCCCCCGCAAAATCGGTGCTCACACCGAACCAGCCGTCGCCCGAAATGACGGAATTCATGTCAGCGTGGTAGGAGTCTTTGAATCCAATTCGGACGGACCCGCCGTTTTCCGTGACGGTGACCCCCTGCGTGGCCGGGATCGTGATGTTCCCGTCGTTGTTCTGAAAGGTCCCGCCGTCCAGAATGATCGCGTCCGCGACGAACTCTTCGGGGACCGCGCCCAAAAGACTTCCATCCCAGTTTCCGGTAACGCCCGAACGAACGACTCCTTTTTTAACCGTGAAACCGCCCGTGAAGGTCTGCGCCGCGGGGGTCAGATTCAGACGCGCGCCCGCCGAACCGTCCGCAATGACGCGAATGTTTCCCGTGAGGAACGAAATGTCCTGCGGCGTGTCCGCGTTGTAGGTCAACGTGACGTTCGAAACCGTTTCGGCCGAGTTCGTGACTTTGCCCGCGTTTTCGCCGCCGGTGATTTTATTGGCCGGAACGGTCATGGCCCGGCCGTTGAGGTCCATCGTGCCTTCACCCACATCCAGACCACCAAGCGTGACCGTGGCTTCCGGAGCGTTGGAAAAGTTCAGCGTGCCAGAGGTCAGCGTGAGGGTCCCGAGCGTGAGCGCGCCGGTATTCGAGAAAACCTGCGTGCCGGCGCCGCCGATCCCGATGGACGGGGACGTGGTGAATTTTCCCTGGTACTCGAACGACTGCCCGTCCGGGACGTTAATATTCAGCGTGCCGCTGCCGATGACGTTCGCGGTCGCGTTCCCGTAGAGGCCCGCCACGGTATTGGTCTTTCCGTTGAGCTGGACCTCCGCGCGGCTGGTGTTCTTGTATGAGTACGTAGCGTTTTGCGAGATCCCGATTTCCAAAACGGTCGCGGCCGGGAGCGTATTATCCGCGCCAAGGACCAAAACGCCTGCCGTGTTCGAACCGCCCTGAACGGTTCCGACGGACGTGACGCCCGTGTACGTGTTCTCACCCGAGAGGATCGTCTGGGCGCCGTTTTCCGTCACGACGACCAAATCGCCCTCACCGGAGATCACGCCGGAGAACGTGGTGTTCACGCCCGTTCGCAGCCCACCCCAGCTTCCCGCGGCGAGGGTAATATTCCCTTCAAACGTCGAGACGTTGTCCGAGACCATGAGGACACCGCCGTTAAAATCGAGCTGGTTCCCCGCCAGCACCGCCATGTTCGTAACGCGCATCGTACCGGAAGTTAGCTGGATCCCGCCCGTGAAGGAGTTGGAAGCGTTCGTGAACATCAGGCGCGCCGTATTGTTATACGAAGCTCCCGAGTTGTACTCCACGACCAGACGGATGGGACCGCTTATTTGCCCGCTCAGCGTAAAGTTTGCGGGCGAGCCGGTGACTTTCAGAACGTGCGGCGCCGTTGACGTGTACGCGTTTGAGTCCGTACCGTTCGCCGTCAGGACGTACGGGTCCGCCTCGTTCGTAATATCAATCGCGAACATGGGAGTCATGCCCAGCGCCAGGAACAGGAAAAACAAAATTGAGGTTTGGGTCTTACGCATAATTTTCTCTCGATTAATGATTTTTAATCGTTGGTAATTGATTCAACGACGCTGGAAGCGTCGTCCCCTTGGGAATTGTGTTTTGACGATGCTGGAAGCGTCGTCCCCTTGGGATTTGTGTTTTAACGACGCTGGAAGCGTCGTCCCCATGGGATTTGTGTTTTGACGATGCTGGAAGCGTCGTCCCCTTGGGATTTGTGTTTTAACGACGCTGGAAGCGTCGTCCCCATGGGATTTGTGTTTTGACGATGCTGGAAGCGTCGTCCCCTTGGGATTTGTATTTTAACGACGCTAGAAGCGTCGTCCCCGTAAAAGGGCAAAAACTCCGAGGAGCAGAAGCAGGAAAGCCGAAGGTTCAGGGACGTACGCCGAAATGCTTTCGAGCGCAACATTCGCCCCGTACAAAGCGTTAAATCCGGCAAAATCCCAAGCCAAAATTCCGCTCATGGCCGGCACATCGAAAAGATTCAGCGTGTTTCCAACCGGGGTAAAATTCATTTCCCCGCTTCCCTCGTTGATCCAGTTGGCCAGGTTTTCCATTTCGTCATCGCCCGTTACGCCGCTGAAGCTCATCGTGATGTTCCACCCCTCCGGGATCGTGTAGTCCACCCAGCCAGCGATCTTGAGGTCACCCGTCACATCGATCGTGCCATTTTCCAGCTCGCCCGCTTTTTTGTTCTCAGCCAGAGTAGCGGTCACGGTCCCGCCGGAGACGGTCGTTTCCCAGACGCTCGCATTGTTTACGGCCCAGTTATTCACCGTCGTGGCCTTCACGATTTCGTAACCGGCCGCCGGGTAGTTTTCGGTCATCAAAACGCCGTGGTCGATGCCGAGATTGATCTCGCTTTCCTTCTGCGTGTAGCGCGTGAACGTCCCGGCGGTGATTTTCCCGAAGCCGTCGTTCGTGGCGTTCATGTTCAGGATCCCCTTCTGGTTGGTGTAGCCGATGGAGACCGTTCCGGTGGCGTTCACGGCAGAACCCGCGCCTACGATCGTGAGTTCCGACGGAACCACGCCCTCTACGTTATTATTGTTCACGCCCACCTGAAGGTTCACGGTACTGATTTCCCCGCCGTTCGAGACGGTCGTTTTGCCGGTTCCGTGGTAGCCGAGCGCACAGTCCTGAGTGGCTGCATACTTCAGAAGGCTTCTCTCGCCATCGACGTTGATCGTCACGATACTGGTCGCGGCATCGCCCATCAGGAAACGCGTATTGCCGCTGATCTCCAGAACGCCGCCGTCGTGAATATTCAGCGTTGGAGTGGCGGTCCCCTGACCCGCGCGGAACACTTGACCGTTCGTTGAAGAGGCCGTAAATTTACCGCCCGCGCCAATGTCCAGCGTACCGTTCAGCGTGAGGGTCTTGTTGGCGGTGAAGTCCAGCGGACTGTTCACGTTCATCTTGCCGGTCGTATTGATCACGACTTCCTTTTCAAGGATCGCGGGCGCATCGGCGGTGGAATCTTTCACGTTTACAATGCCGGAATTGATTGCAAAATTGCCGCTGCCGGTAATGGTTCCGCCGGAAAAGTTCAGAGTCCCTTTTGAGCCGACCGTGAAATTGCCAGAGTTGACGGTTCCGCCTCTCAGATCGAACGTTCCAGTCCCATCCACTCCAAGGTAAACGGTTCCATGTGCGGTAACGGTTCCCGTGTCCATCGTGATGGTACCGGAGCCGCGCTTGCCGATGCTAACGTCGTTCACTTCAACCGAGCCGCCCGAGATGATCAGGGTTCCGGCGCCGGTAGTCGCCGTGCCGACATAGCCGCCGAGAAACAGGCTTTTGTATGTAACCGCTCCGCCTTCCGCAACGGAGCAGCCGAAGATCTTGCCGCCGCTGGTGAGCGTGACGGAACCGGTGGTCGAATCACCAATGACGATTGCTTCTTTTCCCTGGAGGGTCCCGCCATTGGTGACGGTCGCCGAGGCGGTCCCCGCGGTATCGCCGATCTTCACGACGTTCGCGTTGAGCGTTCCGCCGTCAATATTGATGAGTGCGTTCTTCTGGGCGTGATTGGCGGCTGAGAAATTGCCGGAAAGCGTGACTGTACCTTTCTCTTTAATGGTGAGCGTCACGTCGTGGACCTGGCCGTCCGTGTTTGCGGTATTGGCCCCCAAAGTAAACGTTACCGCAGAGACCGTACCGTTGTTGACCGTCATTTCGGTCGTTGCGGGACTGCTCATCCCCACGTTGATATTCGCGGCCTTAATTGAACCGGTATTCGTATCCGAGTCGGCGCCGCCAACGGTCACGTGGCCGATCCCCTTGCGCGTGTCCAGACCGCCAACGGTCAGGTTCCCGGTGGTCGTGACCGCACCACCGTTGGTAACGTTCAGGTAGCCGTGATGATGAAAACCGACGCGGATCTCGGAAGAGGATTCGATCGTTCCGCCGTCCACGTTGATATATCCGACGGATTGGCCGGTAGCGTCCGAAATGGAAATGACGTTCGTCGTTTTGAACGCCGCGCCGTCCTGGATCGCGAAGGTGGTCGTTTGGTTCCCCTGTTCAACGCGCGTGATCTTTTCCGTCGTAACGACCACGCCGGGACCGGCGATCGTGAAGTTTTCAGCGCCCGTGACGTTTATATCAGCCGTAAACGTGTTTTCCGTGCCGGAATTGACCAGCTTCCCGGTGACGGCGGCATCGGAAACCCACGGCGCGGCCGTGCCGGAGTAAGCCCCCGAACCGTCAGCGGTCCAGACGTAACCCGCCATCAGGACGGCCGGGGCGGCAAACGTCAGGAGCACGAAAAGGGCGATTTGAATTTTACGCATTTTATTTCCTCGGACAGTTTATTAATATCACTGGGAGTTTATCATATTTAAAATTTTATACCAATTTGACCCGATGTCAATAAAAAAAACGGAAAATCCAAAAATTTTTGGAAATTTCCGGTTTTCTGTGGAGACGACGTTTCCAGCGCCATCTTTCGGAGTGCGGTGATACAGTCGCGTAAGTGATATTCGCCGCTTTCTCTTGCGGCAATACAGCCACGAAGAAGCTTTTGCCGCTGAAGCGAGCTGGATTTTCACCACGGGAAAATTCCTTTTCATCGCCACACGTTTCGACCGCTAAAGTGAAAGCGGCAAAGGAAGCCTTCGGATTCTGTATTGCCGCCCTCCAAATAAAACGACGCTGGAAGCGTCGTCCCCGTAAAATTACTCGTTCACCTCGATCTCGTACCAGACCGTTTTGTATTCCGGTCCGATCTCGAAAGCGCAGCCGGTTTCGGTCTTCTGGACCGGGACTTCTGCCTTCCGGTCGCCGTTCGGGTCGAGGGCGAAGACTTTCACTTTCTCCACCGGGGCCGCGATGGTCAGTCTGGCCGGGATCCCTTCCGCCATGACCGGGGCGTGGCCGCGGTACGGGAGCGTGATCGCGCCTTCGCCCATCGGTTTCATCGTGCGGCCGGCGTTTCCGGTGTTTCCGGTGGCGGCGAGCAGGGCGGTGACTTTGCCGTTCTTCCCGTCAAAGCCGTTCCCGAAGCGGGAGGTGAGCGAGACGGTCGCCCAGTCGAGGCGCGTTTTGCCGACCGTCAGCGTCAGGGATCCCCAGTCGATCGTGCGCCCTTCCGGGAAACCGGTGAAGAACTTCGTGTTGGGCGAGTTGGCCGCAAGGAACGCCTTGCCGGGGATCTCACGGTTCCACGTGATCTCGCCCGTGTCGGACGTGATGACCTTTTGCGTTCCGAGCGCCGGCGGGAGCTGGTCCGGCGTCAGACCGTCACCCTTGACGCTGAGGCTCACCTGATCCATCGCGATGTACTGCGTGTCGAGTGGGGCAGTACCGATCGTGATCGCTCGGCGGGCCAGGCGGTTTTCGTAGTACTTTTCCATGTCGGGTTTCACGACGATCGAGTTTTTGGCCTGCGCAATGTCCCCGCGGATGAAAGCGGCGCCGCAAGCCGGGAAGTGGGCGAGCGCTTCCGTCCGGGCGACCAGGTCGAAGAAGCACCACGGGTTCGCCTGCGGTTCCCACGAATCGACGTAGTGATTGTACGTGTACTGGAAAATGCCGGACCAGTTCTGCAGGCGGCCGAAGATGGCGAGCATGGGCTGCGCCTCCGCCCCGTACTGGTTCGGGTACGGGTGGTTGTACTCGCTGATCGTGTACGGGTAGCCGTCCACGCGGTGCGAGCCGATGTGCATGATGTTCCCGAGGGAGTTCACCATTGAGGTGTTTCCGCTGCGCCACGGCTGCTCAGCGTACAGGGAGATCCACCCGCCGCTGGGGTGCTGCCAGTAGCCGTGAATATCGATCAGATCCATGCGCGCCTGAACGTGCTCGCCGGAGTAGCCGAGCTGGGTCCCGTAAACGAGTGATTTGGTTTTCAGGTCCTTCTTGATGTAGTTGTACATCGTGTCCCAGTACGCGCATTCCGTGTCTTCGAGGAACTGGCCGAAGTCGTCCATGGCGGCCGCGGGGACGTTCATCCCCGGGAAGAACGTCGGCATCGGTTCGGCCGGGTAATTCTCCGTCGGGTCGGTCATGGAACCGCCAGCCTGGAAGGAAACGTCGTCGATTTCATACTCGCCCGGCTTAAAGCGCGTGAACTGGATCAGGGCGTTCTCGACGCTCTTCGTGGCGATGAAACTCCGCGTGATGGTTTTCCACTCCGCGCCGACCTGGATCTGCTCGCAAAGGCCGAGGGTTTCAAATCCCTTGCTCAGATCCACGACCGCGAAGCTGAACGTCCACGGGCCTTGGCCGACCGTCCGGCGGATCTTCAGGCTCAGCGTGTAGAGCTTATTTTTCTCCACGGAAACCTTCTGGTAAAGTTTCGGGCTGAACTCGTCGCCGGGCTGCGTCACGCTGAATTTCAGCACGCCGTCCTCGACTTTGGCTTCGCATTTTCCGGGGCCTGGCGCCGCATAGAGCCGACGGTTTTTCAGGGCCGAGTCGTCGTCAAACGCGCCGCCCGTGACCTGCTCGTTCCAGAGCGGTTCGTTCCGGCCTTCGATCTCCCACGCTTTGCGCAGGTCGTCGGCCGAGGCGTATTTTTTGTTGAGCCACGCGTTCCACTGGCGGTTCAGCTCGTCCTTGTAGAACGGATCCGCCGAGGCATAACCACCGGAAAACCAGCCGTTCTGGAAGGAGTCTTCGTTCGTAATCTCGATCATGGCGATCGTCGGCTCGTCCGTGTACGGGTGGCCCGTGTACGGGTTGACGTGGGTCAGAAGGTCATGCGCGTACTCTTTCTGAAGATTGATCATTCCGGGAACGAACTGCCCGAAGCCTTTGTTCGCCCACGAGCACTTGGGGAAACCGTCCCGCGGGTCGAGCGTGCGCCCGACGTGGAGGTTCAGGTTCACGTAAATCCCGTTTTTGCGGAACTGGGAGATCATGTAGTCCAGTTTGTCGAGCTGCTTCGGGTCGAGATTGCGCTGGGTGACCGTGTCGTCGGCGAGGATCCCCTGTGTGGGCCGGATCATGAAATTGACGTACCAAGTGTCCATGAAGTGCAGGCGGACGCAGTTGATCCCGAGGCGGGCCAGACGGCGGGCCATTTTCTCGGCGTTCTCGTGCGAGGGGAAGTTTGCCGGGCCGGTGATGTTCGTGGCGTTGAAGCGAATCACTCCGGCGTCGTTCACGAAGTTACCCTTCCCGTCGGTGCGGATGAAGCCGTCTTTCCCGGATGGGGCGGCCAGAATGTGTGCCATGGACGATGCATTATCCACGGCGTCGTACGTGATGACGAACGGGAACATGTCGGACTGATCCTCCGCGACCGCATCCGGGTCGGCGAGGGCTTTTTCCTCCGCGGCCTTGAGTTTCGCGGCGGCTTCTTCCGGAGATGGAATGTGCGACTGGGCAAAAGCCGAAAGAACGGCGAGAGGAGTCAGGATCAACGAGAGTGCAAAGGTGAGGGGTTTACGCATGGGAAGGTCCTTAATTTAAATGAAAGACGTAAAAGAACGGCCAAGAGGTTCACGGCCGCACGTGGTTTATCCTATAATATACCACGTTTCTTCTTTAAATCAACCCCCGAAGAAAATTTTTTCCCACGGGCCTTGCGTTTCTTGCGGTTTGTGTTAAAATAAGAAAAATATTTCACGTTCCCTCCTCGCGAAGAATTTGATTTTAACTTGGACTTTTATGGGTACTTACATCCTCCGCCGTTTATTGATCGGGATCCTGACGCTTTTCCTCATCACGCTCATCGTGTACGGTCTCATTCGCAATATGCCGGGAACGCCGGTCACTCAGATGGAGCTTGCGGACCCGAGCCGCGCCATGAGCCCCGAAGACATGGAAATGCTGAATCGTATTTACGGACTTGACAAACCATGGTACGAGGCGTATTTTATCTGGCTCGGGAAGGCGCTTTGCGGCGATTTTGGGGATTCATTCTCGGAAAAAGCTCCTGTCTCGACAGTAATCGGCCGACGGATTGGGCCGACGCTTCTTCTTTCGGTCACGTCGCTTCTGCTGACGTACTTCCTGGCGATCCCCATGGGACTTTTTTCTGTTGTGAAGAAAGGGACGGTGAGCGAGAAACTCCTGAGCGTCATTTTGTACGTTCTTTATTCTATCCCCGGCTTCGTCGCTGGTATCGGGCTTTTGATCATCTTTTACCAGTACCTGAACTGGCTCCCTCCGGGGCTGCATAGCTCAAACTACGATTCTCTTCCTTACTGGGGGAAAATCCTCGACACGGGCCGGCACATGATCCTGCCGGTGATCTGCTACACGTACGCATCCCTGGCGTACCTGAGCCGATTTATCAAGGCAAATATGGAAGAGGTCATTCGGCAGGACTATATCCGAACGGCCCGGGCCAAGGGAGTCGCGCCGAGAAATATCGTGCTGAACCATGCGTTCCGGAATACGCTCATTCCGTTCGTGACGCTTCTGGGGCTTTCGCTTCCGGGGCTGCTCGGCGGGTCGGTGATCATTGAACAGATTTTCAACTGGCCGGGAATGGGGCAGGCGTTTTTCCAGAGCATTTCCAACCGTGACTACCCGGTCATTATGGGGATGATCCTGATGTTTTCGGTACTCACTCTGCTGGGACAGCTCATCGCAGACATTCTTTACGCTGTGGTGGATCCGAGAGTTACGCTGGAATAGAAACAAAATGGGAACATCGCTTTTATGGGGACGACGCTTCCAGCGTCGTCAGAAATGAGACGTGCCCCTGCGGGGACGACGCTTCCAGCGTCGTCATAAAAACGGCAGACATTTACGGGGACGACGCTTCCAGCGTCGTCATAATTTATGGCAGTT
>SAMEA3663299__coassemble_95_pt1 | contig 56345 bp, 37 predicted proteins | sample SAMEA3663299__metabat2_low_PE_003 | metagenome-assembled genome bin SAMEA3663299 (sample SAMEA3663299) | pig gut metagenome | biome: pig gut; feature: pig-associated habitat; material: faeces | place: China | collected 2013 | reverse complement strand
GAGCGGGCTGGGGGGCCGGAGCCGAACCAAACGCAAACGGGTCCATTGGCGCAGGACCAGGAGCGGGCTGAGGAGCTGGAGCCGAACCAAACGCAAACGGGTCCATTGGCGCAGGGCCAGCAGCGGGCTGAGGAGCCGGGGCAGACATAAACCCGAACGGGTCCTGTGTTGGTGCCGGATTCGGGATGGACGACGACACGGGGGACGGAGCCGGAGGGGTCGGTGTCGGATCAGAATCCAGTTCCAGACGGGGCTGGCTGGGAGAAGCGTTTTTCTCCTCCACCGAACGGTTCAACAAAAAATCGAATTCATACTGTTTGCGCGCTTTATCGTCCAGGAGGCAATCACGCGCATGCTTGATTTCCGAAATCAGAAGCTGAATTTCCGTCTGATTTTCGGGAGTTTCCTGCAGGGCGAGAATTTCTTTCCTCTGTCTTGCCGCCGCGGCAATGGTATCTGGATTGGCTTCTTTGAAAGGCACACCAAGAAGTGTATAGTGATCGGGTTTTCCGTTTATGGCAATTCCCAGGTATTTTTGATACACATTTTCGTTTGGCATAGTTTACCCCCTCTACAAAAACAAATTGTTCCTTTTTATTTTAAATGATAATTCCCAAAAGTCAAGGGCTTTGAAAAAAATTTTCAAACAAATATCGGGACATTTCGTGAAAATTTGTCCTGCCCCCTAGTCAAAAACGAAAAATTGAGTATAATAAAGGGAAAATTATTAACCCCTTTCCCCGTTAGAGGAGATTTTTATGCTCAAAACTCGCCAAATTCTTTGTGGTCTGATTTCCTGCGCCGTTCTGGCGGGAATCGCCGCTTTCGCCATGGCTCAGGACGAAGTGCGTCCGTGGCAGGTCAACACGATCGACTGGCTCTCCAAGTTCGAAAAAGCCGCTCCGGTGGAAAACGCCGACGCCGCGACCGAAGATGAGATGAAACCCTACACCGAAAAAATCGCCGGTACGGACATCACGTTCGATATGGTCCCGATCAAAAGCGGTACTTTCATGATGGGCGCCACTGAAGAAGAACTCGACAATTACGGCGTCGAGGCTGATGAATCCATGGGAATCGACAACGCGTCCGAAACCCCCCAGCACGAAGTCAAAGTCAACGCCTTCTGGATGGGCAAATGCGAAGTGACCTGGGCCGAATACGAAGCCTGGTCCGCCCGTCTCGAGAAGCAGATCCGCGAATCCAACAATTTCCAGGATGGTGAACTCGAAAAGGTCGCCGACGGCATCATTCGCCCGACCCCGCCGTACACCGACATGACTTTCGACATGGGCAAGGACAAGTGCCCGGCCATCGCGATGTCGTTCTACGCCGCCCAGATGTACTGCAAGTGGCTGACCGCCAAAACCGGCCGTTACTACCGTCTGCCGACCGAAGCCGAGTGGGAATACGCCTGCCGCGCCGGTTCGGATACGCCCTACAGCTTCGGTGATGTCAAAGACATCGACAAATACGCCTGGTATTATGACAACTCGGATGACAAATATCACGAAGTCGGCACCAAAGAACCGAATGCGTGGGGTCTGTATGATATGCACGGCAACGTCCGCGAGTGGTGCGAAGACCAGTACTCGGTCAAAAGCTACACGACCATGACCGAAGGCGCTGACGGCGCGCTGGACAATCCGTACTACAGCAAAGACGGCCGCAAACGGTACAGCACGGTCGCCCGTGGCGGTTCCTGGTACGATGACAAGGAAAATCTCCGCAGCGCCAGCCGTTTCGGCTCCAACAAATCCTGGAACCAGGATGACCCGCAGATCCCGAAGAGCATCTGGTACGAGTCTTCCGCTCACGAAACCGGTTTCCGCGTCGTTCGTCCGCTGGCCGTTCCGACCGCTGAAGAAGCCGCCGCTTTCGAGCCGGATCCGGAAGAAGCCGTCAAGTACGGCAAGCTGAACGCCCGTCAGCAGAACTAAAAATTCGGGGACGACGCCCCGCCGGCCGCTTCATTAATTTGGAGGGCCGGCCGCAGAAGCGGGAAAAACCCTTCACCAATCCTTTTCAGGGACGACGCCCCGCGCGCCGTCCCTGATTTTTTCTAAAAATTCTAAAAATCTTCAAAAATTTTCTTGACAAACCCTTCGACTGACGTAAAATTTATATAATGTAATAAGAAAGTTTTTTCGCTGCGATTTTTTCACCCTCGCCGCTCAAAAACTCAAAATCCATTCATAATTCACAATTCATAATTCACCATTTGAAAATGAAACGTTCACGTATTTCCGTTTTATTGCTGCTCGCAGCCCTTTGTGTTCCCGCAGTTTCTCTGAAGGCCGCGACGGTCTGGACCGGTGGAACCGAAGCAACGGTCGCCGACTTGCTTGACGGCACGTACTGGTCCAATGGTTCACCGACCAAAGAGAATCCCGGAACTATCACCAGCGCGACAGTCACGAATTCCAACCAGTTTACTCCGGCCGGCTACCAGAACGCTGCCGTGGATCTGACTTTGGGACAGGATTCCGTCGTGAACCTCCCCGGTGGTTTCGTCCCCTTCAAGGGTTTGAACGGTTCCGGCCCGGCCCTCTTCAATTTCACGATGACCGACAACGCACAGCTGAACGTCACCGGGAATTTCTGGGGCGGTAACAACGACACCGGCCCGAACAGCCAGATCGAGGGGGAAACGTACTGCGCGAATCTCACGTTCGGCGGAAACAGCGTAACGACCATCTCGGGCGAGTGGTGGGTCGCCATGAGCGCCAAGTCGCACATCATTGTGAAGGACAATGCGCAGGTGATCTCCAACTCCGGTAACTCCGGAATCGGCTGGGGCGGCAGTTCGGCCGGGTCCCTTCTGGAACTCCAGGGCGGCTTGATCCAGGCCCCGACGTTCTACATCGGCCAGAGCGGCTCGAACCAGATCTTCCAGCACACCGGCGGCGAGCTGAAAGTCACCAATTTTGTGTTAGGCTCATGGTCGGCCGATCCGATCCCCAACCCGAACCTGACCCGCCAGTACTACCTTTCCGGCGCGGGATCCACGCTGACCGCCACCGGTAACATTTACAATTCGGGTCTGATCGAGATCAAGGACGGCGCCACCGCGAACGTCGAGAACTATACCGGCAAAGGCACGCTCACGGTGAAAGACTCCGCCGCGATGACCGTCAAAACCTACAACTCCGTCGGTGAGAATGAATCCATCGAGGCGGGCGGAACCCTGAACGTCACGACCTTTAACGGCCAGTCCGGGAACTTCGGCATCAACGGCGGGACCGTGAACATTGCGAACCTGAACATCGGGAACAAAGCCGACGCTTCCGGAGCCATTACTCTGGCGAGCGGTGAAATGAACGTCACAAACACGTTCCTCATGGGCAACACGGCCAACGGGACCGGAACGTTCACCCAGACCGGCGGGGTCATGAACTACACCGGCGTGGACAACGCCTCGCCGCGTATCCTGCTCTCGACGCAGGCCGGCGCGAAATCGGTCATGAACCTTTCCGGCGGTAATTTCAATATTACTCCTGCGGCCGGAACGTTCTACATGTCCGACAATGACGACGGCATCGCCGAGGTGAATATTTCCGGAACGGCCGCGCTCAGCACGCAGGAAGTCCGCGTCGGCCAGCACGGTCTTGCCACGGTCAACATGAGCGCCGGCACGTGGACCACCAACGGGAAAACCTTCTACATCGGCTACATGGATCAGGTGGCGCACGGAGTCGTGAACCTTTCCGGCACCGCGGAACTGACGACCGGAAACTTCCGCCCCGGCTACACGGGAGTCGGAGGCGCCGACACCGCGACGGGTGAGCTGACGATGAGCGGAAACTCCAAACTGACGGTCAACGGAACGTTCTACACATTCGATAATGTACAGAAAGCGAACTCCCCCGGTCTGGTAAAAATGACGCTTTCCGACAATGCGCAGGTTGACGTCAGCGGAAACTTCTGGGGCGGCATAAATACCAGCACCAATTACACGGCGCCGCGTGAAGGCGAGGATTACGCCGAGTACTTCACATTCGGCGGCGAAAGCTCGTTTTCCTGCAACGAGTGGTGGGCCGCCATGAGCGCCAAGACGTACATCCTGATCAAAGACTCCGCGACGGTCACCTCCCGCGGCGGAAACTCCGGCCTCGGCTGGGGGATCGGCTCAAAAGATTCCGTTCTGGATCAGACCGGCGGAACGCTGACGTCGCCTTCCTTCTACCTCGGCAACGAAACCACTTCGACCATGAACCTTTCCGGCGGAACGGCCAATCTCGACAAGGTGTACGGTGGTGATAAAAGCACAGGATTCGGCATCCTGAATATTTCCGGTACGGGCAAGCTCCAGACCACCACTTACGCCCTCGGCAGCGCGGGAAACTCTGACCTCAATATGACCGGCGGGACCGCGGACATTACGACCCTGAACGTCAGCAACGGAGCCGGCACCGGAACGATCACGCTCAACGGTGAGTCCGCGAAGCTGAACGTCGGCAGCCTGGACCTCGGCAGAAACACTGGGTCTGCCGCGCTGACCATCCAGAACGGGACCCTCACCGTTTCGACCTCCGCCAACATGGCGAGTAATACGGGCGCGGTGACCGTCACGCAGTCCGGCGGAAAGTTTGAATCCACCGTGGACGTGGAAGCAGCACGTGCGGCGGGGTCCTCCATCACCATGGACCTTTCCGGCGGTGAGTTCATCACGAAGGAATTCCGCGTGGCGACCCGAGGCAATGCCGAGATGAACCTCAGCGGAACCGCCAACCTGAAAACTACCGGCGCGTTTTACCCGGCGTATAACTCGGCGTCCAGCGAAACCGCTTCCGCCACGCTGAACATGAGCGGCGACTCGAAGCTGAACGTCAGCGGCGCGTTCATCCCGTTCCGCGGGAATGATGTAAGCAATTACTCCGGCCCGGGCTACTTTAATATGACGCTCGACGGAAACGCGGACGTTTACGTGAGCGGAAACTACTGGGGCGGCTCCAATGACGAAGGAAATTACGCCAAGGTCCCGGAAGGAAAGGATTACGCGCTGGAAATGGTCTATAAAGGAAACAGCACGTTCTCCTGCAATGAGTGGTGGGCCGCGATGAGCGCCAAAACGCACATTCTGATCGCAGATAACGCCTCGGTCATTTCCCGCGGCGGAAACTCCGGTCTGGCGTGGGGAGCCGGCGCGGATAACTCGGTGCTCGAAATGACGGGCGGAACGCTGCAGGCTCCGACCTTCAAAAACGGGAACGGCGACGGGCACCCCGCGACCGTTCTGCAGTCCGGCGGAACGTCAACGTTCAACGCGTATGAAAACTACGCGCTTTCCACGACCGAGCTGAGCGGAACCGCCAAAATGCAGGTCCAATCCCTCAAAAATACCGGAACGTTCACCCTCGCCGGCGGCGATCTGTACGCGACGGCCATCGACACTTCCAAGACGCTGACGGTCACGCCTTCCGGCTCGCTGCAGGTCGGAACGATCAACCCGACGCAGGCGGAAACGCTCACGATCACCGGCTCGGACAAGCTCGAGCTGAACGGTCAGCTCGTTCTGGACGTTTTCTCCCAGAACGAGATCGACCAGATCAACTTCGCTTCCGGAACGCCGATTTACGGCAGTTCGGCGACCTTGGCCCTGAATCTGGTGTATCCTGACCAATTCGATCCCTCTGGTGTTTACACGCTGCAAATCAGCGACCTGGGATCCGACGCGCTGAACGTCAGGATCCTTGGCCGGAACGATCTCGTCGGTTGGATGCTCGGGACCGATTCCGTAATTTTCGGTTCGGCGAATTCCCTCCCGGAACCGGGCACGTGGGCACTGCTTCTTTTAGGATTTGGCGCAATGCTCACTTGGAAACGCTCCAGAAAGTAACGTTAAACTACAGGGACGACGTTTCCAGCGTCGTCCCCGTAATTACTCGATACAAATCGTTCCACGATTTCTTCTTTCCGCACTACCAGTCTGGGGTGAACGTAAATTCGGACCCGTTTCACCTGATCGTCGAACTGTTCCACCGCCAGGGCGCGCACAACCGGCGAGACTTCTTTCAGAGGCCGGAAAATTCCCGGCGCGGTGCGGATCGTGACTCGGAACTCGATCTCACGGGTCTGCGACGGCGCATCGATCAGAATTTCATCCGCCTCTACCCCCGGCAGGGACGCGGCCAGCCGCTCCCCGATCTCTTTCAGCTCCGTGTACGGCCGCCGCGCGATCTGCCCGTAAATTTCCGGAAAATCATACGCATTGAACTCGGCGATCTGCTTGTAAAGAAACCGTTTCGGCCCGAAAAGCGCCTCGGCCAGCGGCGTGTTCTGCTCCCGAAAAAGAAGCGCGGCCTCGGAATCGCTTGCGCTGCGGATCTTCTCGTTCAGTTTCATCCCCTCGATCTGGTGCAGGTTGAAGTAAAGCCTCTGGAACATCGCGGTCGCACTGCGTACTGTGTGGTGCCAGTACACCTCGCTGAACATCACATACCGGGCGAAAACCAGCAGCTCGGCCGCGGTCTTTCCCTTCGACGAGATCGCCAGCCCGTCGCGGGTCTCGTTCAGGCAGAGACTCGCCAGAAGGCGCTCCTGATCGTAATTCCGGCCGTACGGGACGCCCGCGTGCAGACTGTCGCGCTGGAGGTAGTCCATCTTGTCAATATCGACCGGGCCGGAAAGGATGGAGGATAGCAGTTTGTAAAGCGTGAAATTCTCCGAAAGGAGCGTCGGGGCGGCCGGCTTTTTCCCCGCCAGCAGGAACAAAACGTCCTCCGGGAAAACGCGCCAGTCCGATCGGATGATTTGGGAAACCTCGCAGTCGGGGTCCAGCAGAAACCGGGAAATTTCCTCCTCATGCGACGGGATCCCAAGGTGCAGGTCCTCGATCAGGTGCGCGTACGGGTAATGCCCCAAATCGTGCAGAAGCGCGGTCAGAAGGAACAGTTCGCACGCCTCGGTCGGAACGATCCGGACGAAATCCGCGTCGTGCGCCATTTGCTTCAGCAGGATCGCCGCCAGCCGAAAGACGCCGAGACTATGTTCGAAGCGTGAGTGCATCGCCCCGGGATAAACCAGCGAGACGAAACCCAGCTGACGCACCGAGGCCAGGCGCCGAAACTCCGCCGTATCGATGATCCGCCGGACCCGCGGCGTGAGCGGAACGTCCACTTCCGGCGGAATGCGCAGAATACTTTTGCGGGAATCCAGACCCGCGATTTCGGGGATTTCCAGAATCATTTTCGTTTACCGCCTTTCACTTCAAGCCTCGGGCCTCACGAACCAGTTCGTCCGCGCCCCGGGCGATGAGTTTTTGCGCCAGGGCCTTCCCGAGCGCCACCGGGTCTTTTCCGCTGAGTTCGTCTTCCAGAACCAAACGCCCGTCCAGCGCGATGACCCGCCCACGAAGCGTGAACGCCCCGGTGTCTTTTTCGTCTTCGCCCTTTCGTGGATTTTCTGACCACCGGCACAGACCGCCGATCGGCGTCGCGCAGCCGCCGTCCAGGGCCTTGAGCAGAGCGCGTTCCGCCGTCACGCAGCCGAAAACCGTCGGAGCGTTCAGGACGGCTCGGACGATTTCGTTCGTCTTCGCGTCATTCGCCCGGGTCTCGATCCCCAGTGCCCCCTGACTGACGGCCGGGAACATTTCCTCCAGCGGCAAAACCGCCGTGATCCGGTCCGCCATTTCGAGCCGCTCCACGCCGGCCCGGGCGAGGATCAGCGCGTCGTACTGGCCCTCGTCGAGTTTCCGGAAGCGCGTGTTCAGGTTCCCGCGCACGCTCTGGATCGACCAGTTTTTCCCATGCGTCCGGGCAAAAGCCAAAAGCTGTGCCCGGCGGCGGAGGCTGGAAGTCCCCCACGTGACGCCATCCGGAAGGTCGGCGAGAGAACACGGCGGAACCGGGATTTTCGCCGCCGTTTGTTCGGAACGCCCCAAAACCAAAACGTCCTCGACCGGCGCACGCTCGGGGACGGCCGTGAGCTGAAGCCCCGGCACCGTTTCGGTCGGAAGGTCCTTCAGACTGTGCACGGCCACATCGACCCGATTTTCGAGCAGCGCCTCCTGAATTTCTTTGGTGAAAATTCCCTGCGAGCCACCTGCGGCAATGGGCTGGCTGAACGTTTCCGGCCGGTCACCCGACGCGGTCATTTCAACGATTTGGACCTGAAGACCCGCTTCACGGAGTTTTCCGGCGCACCAATGCGCCTGCCACAGCGCGAGCTGACTGGCCCGGGTCCCGATTCGGATCGTGGGAGGTTCGGTCATTTTGCACTCCATTCAAAAATTTACTTTTTAAGGAAGTCCCCCAAAACCTTCCATTCTAAACATCAGGCCCGTTTCAGTTCGACCTTTTATTTAAACACCGATTTCCACGGATTTAATGGATTAAAAGGATTTCGTTTTATTTGAGTGAAAAACTCAAAAAAAGCACTCGAAAACCTCTTTAAATAATCGGTGGAAATCCTTTTAATCCGTGAAAATCCGTGTTTAAATCGGGGTTTGAATCAGGCTGCGCTCACTCTTGGGAAAGGGTTTGAGGTCCCTGAAATTTCCATTTATTCTGAGGACCCGGATTTTCTCTTTTTCTTTTTTTGCTTTCCCGGCCGGTGCAGTTTCAGGCCGCGCGGCCCGGGATCGTTGAAATTTCGGGTCTTTTTCTCTTTTACGTTCGGTTTTTTGCCGCGGCGGTACACGGTGTACGTCTGGTTGAACGGCTTTTTCTCGTGGGGATCGACGTCGATTTCCGTCACGCCCTGCACCTGGAGCCGAACTTTCCCCCGTGCCCGGGCCAAGACCGCGACGAAAACCCGGGAAAAACCGTATTCCGTCTTGAGAATTTTGGCAACTTCGTTCACGGTCGAACCGGTGGTCATCACGTCGTCCACGATCAAGGCGCGTTTGCCGAGCCATCGGGTCCTGTCCGGCTCGGAGTCGTAAGCCGAGAACATTCCACGGACGTTCGCCGCCCGTTCGCTCATCCGAACAGCCCGCTGGGCCAGCGTCAGACGCGAGCAGCGAACCAGGCGCTCGTTTACGGGGACTTTGATGAACTTCGAGATTTCCCCGGCAATCACCCGCGCGTCGTTTATCCCTCGGACCCACAGGTAAAACGGATGCATCGGAACGGGCACAATGACGTGAACGTCGAGGCCCCGAAGCGGGAACCAATGCGTCTCGCAGAAAATCCGCGCGAGGGTCCTTGCGAGGCTTTCCGAACTGCGTTTTTTCATCATCAGGACGGCCGTGCGCAGGTCATTCTGGTAGTGCCCCATCGGAAGCACGTGGTCGAACCAGAAATTCCGCCCCTCGCAGCGTTTGCAGCGGCGCTGCGTCACGTCCCGGCTGTTCACGAACGCGCCGCACTTCGGGCAAAACTCTTCCACCACCGGCCAGAACAGGTCCGTACATTCCTCGCAAAGATCCCACTCCGGGTGAAAACGATGCCCGCCGAGCGTATAAGGTTTCTGCTCCTCCAACCGAAAATCTCTCAGGCGTCCACAGTACGCGCAGCGCAGTGGAAGGACGATGTTCAGTATCCGCCGGGGAACATTCGTGAAAAAAGGAAACCATCGCATGGGTGTACGAGCGGGGTTTGCCCCGAAGTAAAAAAGGAAACGGCAGTGAACGGCGCGTCACCGTTCCTCCGAACCATTCTATTAAACCACTTTTTCACAAAGATTCAAGCGAAACCTCTGGAAAAAAGATGAAAATTTTCCTTTTTTTCGTCTTTTTCTTCGGGGAGTGACTTGACGAAACCCAAGGGTTACGGCAAAATAGAAGAGATTGTAATGTATCCTTTTGAACGAGCAAGTGGTTATGGAACAGAAAAAGCTCAACCTCGCGGTCATCGGCGTTGGAGGCCGCGGGAAAGAAACACTCGGAGGGGCCCTTTCCGAAAATGTCATCGCCATCTGCGACGTGGATGAGGAAGCCCTGACCCGCGCGATGAACCGATGCCGGCCCGAGGCGAGGCGCTACACCGATTACAGAACGCTGCTGGACGAGCTTCACGACCAACTGGACGCCGTGATCATCTGCACGCCCGACCACACGCACTTCCCGATCGCGATGAAGGCGATGGACTACGGGATCCACGTGTACTGCGAGAAACCCCTCGCCCACACGATCGAAGAAGTCCGGGAAATGACGCGCAAGGCGGCCGAAAAGGACCTCATCACCTCGATGGGGAACCAGATGCACGTCTCCCCGAACTACCGGCGCGTGGTGGAGATCGTGCAGTCGGGCGGGATCGGCGAGATCCAGGAAGTTCATCTCTGGTGCGGGAAAGGCTGGGGCGGAACCTCCGTCCGGCCCGACCGGGAAGACCCCGTCCCGGCGAATCTGCACTGGGACCTCTGGCTCGGAGACGCGCCCAAACGCCCGTACGTCTCGAAAATCTACCACCCGTCCAACTGGCGCCGGTGGTGGGATTTCGGCTCCGGGACCCTCGGCGACATGGGGTGCCACTACATGGACCTCGTTTTTTGGGCACTCGGCCTGAAAACGCCCGACTCGGTCCGCGCGTGGGGGCCGGATCTGGCGCAGCAGACCGAAATGGCGCCGCTGGGGCTGAAGGTCGAGTGGACGTTCACGTACAAAAACCGCCCGCTGAAGGTTTACTGGTACGACGGCGAAATTCAGCCGCAGATCCTCGAAACCTACGGCCTGACCAAGTGGCCCGGCGGCGTGTTCTTCGTCGGCTCGGAGGGCGCCCTGCAGGCCGATTACACGAAACGGGTCATGGCCCCGGTGGAGAAATTCCGGGACTACAAAGAGCCGGAGCCGTGGATCCCCGCCTCGCCGGGCCATTTCGCGGACTTTTTCAACGGGATCCGCACGCACACGCCCCCGCCGTGCAATTTCGCCTACACCGGCCCGCTGACCGAAACCATTTTGATGGGGGTCGAGGCGTACCGAACCCAAAACGAATAATGAATAACGAATAATGGGGAGAAAGACCTCACCCCTTTATTCATAAAGAGTTTAACCTCATTCTCTTCATTATTCGTTATTCGTTATTCATTCGTACTTTTTCCCCTCAAGTTTTTATTTTTTGAAAGGACCTTCCCATGAAGAAATTGATTCTCACCCTTTGCGCCCTGGTTTTCTGCTCCGTTTCCGCGTTTGCGGCGGATAATGTGTTGAGCGACGAGGAAAAAGCCGACGGTTTCCAGCTGATCTTTAACGGCCAGAACCTCGATGGCTGGCGCGGCGACACGACCGGCTACATCGTCGAAGACGGCGTGATCATCTGCAAACCCGGCGGAAACCTCTATCTCCCGAAAGACTACAAGAACTTCATCATCCGCTTCGATTTCCAGGTTCCGCCGAACGGCAATAACGGCCTGGGCATCCGCGCGGAGATGGGCAAAGACGCCGCCTATTACGGCATGGAGATCCAGATCCTCGACGATTACGCCGACTGCTACAAGACGCTCCAGCCGTACCAGTACCACGGCTCCATCTACGGCGTGGTCCCGGTCAAACGTGGTTTCACCAAACCGGCCGGGCAGTGGAACACCGAGGAAGTGATCGCCGACGGAAGCCACATCACGGTCAAAATCAACGGTGAAGTCGTGACCGACGCCGACATTGCTAACATCAAGGAGACGATGGACCACCGCGACCACCCCGGCCTCCACAATGAATCCGGCGCGATCGGGTTCCTCGGCCACGGCGCGAAAGTCATGTTCAAAAACGTTCGTGTGAAAGAACTCGACTAAAAACAGTGAGGAGTGAGGAGTTGCGCTGACGCGTAACGAGACTTTCAGGAAAATTCCAACCCATTAAAAGCCAAAGGCTTTTCGACTCCTAACTCCTAACTCCTCACTCCTAACTCCTAACCAAGAATCATGCATCCTCTTCCCGAAATCACCGCTCACATTCACGAATTTCTTTCCTCTCAGGGGGTTTTTACGCTCATCGAGAAGGAGGCGTACCCACATCTTGAAGGAGTTTGGGGAGCGGGGTCTGCCGCGATTCTGGCGGCTGTTCTTGAGGAAAACCATGACAAAAACGTGGTGGTACTGACCTCTACCCAGAAAACCGCTTTGGATTTTCAGGACGATTTACCCCTTTTCTCCGAGCGTCCGATCCTCTTTTTCCCGTGGCTTAACGACCTGAGCGAAATGCTGGCCGTGCGCGATGAGGATGAAGAGTCCGATGAGGAAACGCTCCAGACGTTCGTGCCGGACGCTTCGGTCGGTGAGCGGCTGCGCGTGCTCAAGACGTTTTTGCAGGCGAGTGACGGCGGGCAGACCGCTCCACCGGTCGTCGTTGCGCCGATCCAGGCCCTTCTGATGCCCAGTCCCTCACCCGAGACGCTGCTGGGCGACTCGCTGCGGGTGGCCGTTGGGGAAAACATCACAATGGATTCCATTACGGAATGGCTTGTGACGCACGGCTTCCAGAATGTTTCGGCCGTGGAATTTCCCGGTGAGTTTTTCTCCCGCGGCGGTCTGATCGACATTTACGCACTGGACTGGGAGCGTCCCATACGCATCGAGTTTTTCGGTGACGAGATCGACTCGATCCGTGAGTTTGACCTGGAGACACAGCGCAGCTCGCGGATACTTCGGGAAATCGACGTCACAGCCTTCACGCCCGTCCTTCATCTGGGTACGGAACGCGCACTTTTGACTGAGTATTTAAAAGAGGAAAACACGCTTTTCTTTCTTCTGGAGCCGGAAGATATTCAGATCCAGGGCCGGCGTTTTTACCAGGCGCAGGAAAACCCGGAGCGTTTTTTCACGACCGAGGAGGTTCTGCGTGAGGTGATGAGGTTCCCCTTCATGAGCGCCTCCGCCCTGGGTTCCGGCGCATTCGGGGAAAACGTCCGGCTGGCCATGGAATCCGTCGAGCGATTCAGCGGCGATTTTACGCGCGTCAAGGAGGAACTTGTCCGGTTCGGAATCGGCCAAACAGTTTACGTTCTTTGCCCGAATGAGGCGGAGATCAAGCGTCTCACGACGATTTTTGAGGATACGACGCTCTCGAAAAAACGGGCATTGATCTACCGCATTGGCACGATTTCAGAGGGTTTCCGTTTCGTTACGAGCCATGAAATGGTGATCTCGTCCTCGGCCCTGTTCAACCGGAGCGAGGTCCAGCGGGGCGGAAACACCAGCAGGGGAATTGGCGACGCTGGAAGCAAACCGGGTTCAGCCGGGCCTGTTTCCAAGGCGATCGACGCATTCACGGAACTTCAGGAAGGGGATTACGTCGTTCACGTTTCATTTGGGATCGCCCGGTACAGAGGGCTGAAACTCCTCGAACCTCTCAAGAATAAAACCGGTCCACAGGTCGTAACCGCCTCCAACACTCCGAACGCCGGCGGCGCCGAGGAGCACATGGTGCTGGAATTCCGTGACAAAGTGTTCATTTACGTCCCGGTTTCCAAAATCTCGCTGGTACAGAAATATATTTCCTCCAAAAACGGCGCACCGAATCTTTCGACCTACAGTGGAAAAACGTGGAAGCGGATGCGGGAAAAGGTCGAAGAATCGATTCAGGACCTCGCGTCGGAAATGCTGAACATCCAGGCGATCCGCCAGACGAAGCCGGGTATTTCGTTTCCCATCAATACGCCGCTCCAGAAGGAGTTCGACGCGATGTTCCCTTTCACCGAAACGCCTGACCAGCTCAGGGCGATGGAAGCGATCCGGGCCGATATGGCTGCGCCAAGACCGATGGATCGTCTTCTCTGCGGTGACGTTGGTTTCGGAAAGACTGAGATGGCGATGCGGGCGGCGTTCACTGCTGTGGAAGCGGGCTACCAGGTCGGGATCATGGCCCCGACGACGGTTTTGGTCGAGCAGCATTTGCGGACGTTCAAGCAGCGCATGGCGATGTTTCCGGTCCGCGTCGAGGCGATTTCCCGTTTTTCCTCCCCAACTGAACAAAAGGAAACGCTGAAACGGCTCGCGGAAGGTCAAATCGACATTCTGATCGGTACGCATCGGATCGCCAGTCCGGACGTACACTTCAAAAACCTCGGCCTGATCATCATCGACGAAGAGCAGCTCTTTGGCGTCGAGATGAAAGAGTCGCTCAAGCGGCTGCGCACGATCGTGGACGTGCTGACCATGACCGCCACGCCGATCCCACGGACCCTTCACATGTCGCTCTTGGGCATCCGGGACATTTCGAGCCTCGAAACCCCTCCGGCCAACCGCCGCGCCATCGAGACGCACATCACGCGCTTTCAGGAATCACTCGTCCGAAACGCCATTCTTCGTGAAATCGACCGGGATGGGCAGGTCTTTTTCGTGCATAACCGTATCGAGGATATTGACATCGTAGCTGCGAGACTGCGCCAGATCGTTCCCGAAGCGCGAATCACGATAGGTCACGCCCAAATGCCCGAACGCCAGCTTGAAAAGGTTATGCTCCAGTTTATTAATCATGAAGTGGACGTTCTGCTCAGCACGACGATCATCGGGAGCGGTATGGACATACCAAACGCGAATACCATCTTCATCGATGACGCAAACCGGTACGGACTGGCTGAAATGCACCAGCTCCGCGGTCGTGTCGGACGTTTCAAGAATCACGCGTACTGTTACCTGCTGGTGAAGCCGGGGGCTAACCTGACGGAAACCGCGCTGCGGCGTCTGAAGGCGATCGAAGAATTCGCCCACCTTGGTGCCGGGTTCAGTATCGCGATGCGTGACCTGGAGATCCGCGGAGCCGGCAATATTCTCGGTACGATGCAGAGCGGAGAAATCGCCGCGGTCGGCTACGAGCTTTACTGCGATATTCTGGAAGCGACGGTCCGCCAAATGAAACACCTCCCGCCGCGTGAAACGGTGGAAGTCGATGTTCGTATCCCGCTTACGGCCTACATTCCGCACCAGTACGTTTCGGAAATGCGGGTAAAAATGGAACTTTACCGCCGTCTTTCGCGTCTGACACGTCCGGAACACGTGGACGATTTCGAGGCGGAATTGAAGGATCGCTTCGGCAATATTCCCCCGCAGGCCCAGCTCCTTCTGAAACTTTACCGGGTTCGGATTTTAGCGCATCAATGGCTCATTAGCGCGATTTACCGGAATGAAGATTTTCTGGTTTTCGAATTTGCCTCAAAGAAAGCGCTTGAACCCGCTACGAGACACAAGATCGGACCGGAACAGAAGACGCTTCGTTTTGCGGACGATCATACCGCGTACCTTCCATTGGACGAAGAGGCCCAAAATGCCGGGCCGGATTCGGATATTTTGTTGAATTATGTGGAAATGCTCTTGCGCGAAACGTGAAAATTTGGTAAGTTAGAGCCCAGAGGGTTTTTGCGGGGGCATTGTGTCCAGCGAGTCATCCCCATTGAAAGAACAAATCACGACAATCCTCGGCACGAGTTTTACGTCCTTATTTCACGCTTTACCCGGCAACAAGATGCGTTCCTTTTCCTTACGCCTGATTATAACCGTTTTTGCAGCCCTTTTGGCTCTTTCGACCGGCGGTCTCGACGCTGCTTGGTGGAACTCCAGGTCTGACTCTAAAAAAACGGAGAAAAACGAAAAAAACGCGAGTGCCGAAACTGTTCCCTCATCGAATAATCCCGACCGTTTTTTAAGTTACGACGAGCAAAAAGAAAAAGATCTGGATGAAGCACGCGCGGCCAAAAAAGGGGTTTTTATTCGTTTCCCCTGGGCAAAAAAAGAGAAAGAAAAAGAAGTCGCCGACCCGTTCGGAAGCGTGAAAACGGAAGCGCCTCAGTATCAAAACCTTGAGGAACTTGGAATTCCTGCGAAAGAATCCGCTTCTGCGCCTGCACCGGTCGAGCGGGTCGATGGTACTTCCGCACGGGCAGGAACCGCGTTTGGCACGAATAATCCTTCCGTTCTCGAAGCTGCACCAACTCAAACCGTTCCCTCGACTCCAACGGATCCCCTAAACCCTTTTGCGATTGCCGCTTCTGTGCAGCCGGGTATGAATTCGGGCTCTTCACGGCCAAATGTTTCAACGGTTGCGCAAGCGATCCCTTCCGCGAACACACTTCCCGACTCCCTTCCTGCCTCGGTTTCTGCTGAAGGCAATGGAGCAGTGGGCAAAGCGGTGGAACTTCCTCAAACGAATAATCCGCCTGTTTCCGGTCTTCCGTCTCCGCAAGATGCCGCGGCTCAAGTAGCGCATCATTCCGCAAATACGTCAGAACAATCCGCAGAGTCTGAACCAGAAGAAGCGGCCACGACGATGCGCAATGATGCGATTTTGAAGCAGCTTCCTTCTTTGACGGTCGATTCCTCGAAACTCGGCGGTGAGGGGATCCAGTATTACGAACACGGTCAGGTTTTGGCTCAGGTTGGGTCCCAAGTGATCCTCGCGGGTGACATCGTGCAGGCCGTTGATAAAATCATGGAGGCCAATAAAGAGAAGATCCCCGAGCAATTCTGGGACTTGCAGCGTGAAGTTCTGATTCGGAACTTCCTCCAGCAGTCCATTGAGGGGAAACTGATTTACTGCGATGTCCTGCGAAATGTCCCGCCAGAAGGCATCAAGCAGAATTTAGAGTTGATCGACAAAGTGTTCGAGGATCAGGAACTTCCCGCCCGAATGAAAAAGGCCGGGGTGGAACTTCGGGAGGACTACGAAAAAATCCTTGCGGAGGAAGGAAGCTGCATCCAGAAACAAAAATATTTGTACCGGGAAATGCTTTTCTGTCAGCAGTGGCTCATGAAAACCCTGCCACAAAACCCAACCGTTTCCTACATCGAAATTTCCGATTACTACAACGAACACCCGAAAGAATTTGAAACTCCTCCGGAAGCAAGTTGGGAAGAACTGGTCATTCGGAAAAACCGATATTATACACGTGATGAAGCGTATCAGGAAATCGTTCGGATCGGCTCATTGGTCGCGATTCAAAACCGGCCGTTTGAGGAAGTGGCCAAGGAGTTTTCTCAAGGTGCGACGGCCTCAAAAGGCGGAAAATGTGAAACCGTCAAGCCCGGTCAATTGGCCTCAAAACCGTTGGAAGACGCCATTTTTTCCCAGCCGATCGGTGTGTTAAGCCCCAAGATCATTGAGGACGATAAAGCGTTTTATATTATTCGTGTTCTGGAACGCAAGGAACTCGTGAAACACCCCTTGAGTGAAGTCCAGTCCCAGATTCAGAACCAGATCAAAACGAACAAAATCGAGACCGCACGGGAAGAATACCTCGCGAAACTTCGTCGTGAGATTCCGGTATTCACTGTTTTTGATGGGATTCCGACCCCGGAAGAGAGGATCAAAGCCGAACGTGAGGCCGAAATGTCCGCGAATAAACCCAAACGAGGCCCGATGTGGTAGTCCGTTCGGGGACGATACTTCCAGCGTCGTCTCAAATAAACCCTGCGGGGACGATGCTTCCAGCGTCGTCTCAAATAAACCCTGCGGGGACGATGCTTCCAGTGTCGTCTCAAATAAACCCTGCGGGGACGATGCTTCCAGTGTCGTCTCAAATAAACCCTGCGGGGACGATGCTTCCAGCGTCGTCTCAGCATTCTGAACAGATTGGTTGAAAATGAAGAAATACTTTCTCAGTGCCGTTTTGATTCTGATCTCCGGAATTCTTTCTCCCGTCCTGTGGGCCGACAAATCGGAAAATGGTCCCAAAATGGATTTGAAGCCGCTTGAAGACCGCGCCGAAAAAAACGATGCCGAGGCGCAAGCCGCGTTGGGGATCATCTACATCGCAGGACGTGAGGTTGAAAAAAACGAGCAGAAGGGGTTCCAGTGGCTGGAAAAGGCCGCAAAACAGAACGACCCCAGAGGGCTGTACTACTTCAGCCTTTGCTTTCTGGATGGGCTTGGTACTGAAAAAAACGAAAAGTACGGCCTGGAAATCCTTCAGAAAGCGATTGACGCAGGTTACATTCCTGCCAAAACATTCCTTGGGAAATCCATTCTGAAAGAACAGTATGGCCTGAAAAAAGAGGTTCTGCTAGCAGAGAAAATCCTCACCGAAGCTGCGAAACAGGAAGATCCGGAGGCTCAGTACATCTTGGGCATTTTGTACTCCGGCATCGAAAAGGAAGTCAAAGCGAACCGCCAGAGGCAGATGAAGTGGCTGACTCTTTCCGCAATGCACGATTTTGTTCCGGCCCAGCGCGTTTTAGGGGTTGAGTACTGGAACTCCGGCGACGCCTTCTGGTCCCGTGAGTGGCTTGAAACTGCCGAGGATAATGGAGATGCCGAAGCGTCCTACATCCTGGGAATGCACGCGCTGAAGGGCTTGCACGGCGAGTCGGATCCCGATTCTGCCATTTCGCATTTTCAGGAAGCCGCTGAAAAGGGTTTTGCTCCCGCCCAACACCTGCTCGGAGTCACGCTCCTGAAGTTGAATCAGGACCTTCCCGCTGCCGTTTGGCTGGAAAAGGCCGCCCACCAGGGAAACGAAGAAGCCAAAAAGGAACTGAAAAAACACACCTTCCCGCCGGAAGTCTGTGCCTTTCTGGGAACAGCCTGCCTGTTTGGTCAGGATGGACTGTCCGATCTGGCCGAGGCCCGGCGCTGGTTCGAGATGGGTGCCGACGATCCAAATGCTTTGGGGGTACTGGCAAACATGAATCTTTCAGGAATCGGAGGCCCCAAAGACGTGAAAAAGGGGTTGGAACTACTGGAAAGAGGCGTGAAAGAAGGAAGTACGATCTGTATGGAAACACTGGCGTGGCGCATTCTGACCAATGCAGACGGTCAGTTCAATACGGAAAAACTGCATAATCTGCTAAATTCCGACGCATCGAATATCCAAACGCTCAAAGCGCTGTGTCTTTATTTTGGTCTGGGAGTCGATCGGGACACGGCAGGTGCGGAAAGGCTTTTCCGTCAAGCAGCTGAAAATGACACTTTCGCGCACGAGTGGCTGGCGTTCACGACCGTTTTTCCTATTCCGGAGGGCGTGACCGAACAAAAAGACGTTTACGCTTTCATCAAAAAAACTGCAGAAGAGACGAAAAATCCCCACGCCTTATGTCTTCTGGGACACGCCGCCAGGGAAGGCTGGCAGTGCGAACAGAACGACCAGCACGCGTTTGAATTCTTTACTCAGGCTGCGGAAAAAGGCTGCGCACCGGCCGAATTAGAGCTTTTCTTTTCCTGCCAGATCGGGCTTGGAACTCCCGCCGACCCGAAAAAAGCCGAAGTCTGGCTTCGCCGCTCGATGGAAAAAGGTTTCCCGAACGCAGTTACTGTGTGGAATCGGAAACACACCAGCCTCCTGGAAGAATAGAAAACCCGTAGGATAAACCATAACAGGCTGCCGGAACCAGAGCCCCAGCAGCCTGAACACACCATCAAAATTTTCTCTTGATTTCACGCCATTTCTTCGGAAATCTGTTTGACCCATTCGCCGATCCTTGCGTCGGTCTTTTCCGATTCGTTCACATCGTCCAGAGCCAGTCCGCAGAAAACTCCGTCCACGACGGCGCGCGAGGCGCTGTGGCGGTAACCGTCCGCACTGGTTTTCCCGACGATCTTCGCGGCTCGCGGGGCCACTTCTTCGTAAAGCGTTCCCATGCCGTCCAGGTACGAATCGGAAAAGGAATCCTGATCGCCGAGCCCGAACAGGGCGACCGTGGTATTCGAAAGGTCCGTCTTGTGAAGCAGATCGATCCCGGTCTGCCAGTCGTCCTGAAGATCACCGAAACCCCAGGTGGACGTTCCCAAAATCAGGACCGGGGCGTTGAAATCGTCCGCCGTCGCGCTGGCCACGTTCACACAGTCGGCGTTCAGAGCGTCCGCGATTTTCTGCGCCGCGCTTTCGGTGGAACCGGTCGTACTTCCGTAAATCACTTTGATGTTTGCCATAAAAAACTCCTTTCATTAAACTGACGCCATTTTCAGGGCGCAGATTTGCTGGACACAAGTCTCCCAGCTTTCGGGTTGAGTCAAAATTCGTTCCGCCTCGAGTGCCCCACGACGGAACAGTTCCATGATTTTCAGCGATTCCTCGACGTCCCCATAAACTCTCCAGGCCCCGTAATACGACGGAGCGGCCTGACCGCGCGTAAAACCCACCACGTCTTTGAGCGGGTACCCGAGAAGCAGGCCGATCTCGTGAGGAAAATCGCATTTCTCGAACCGGCGGCGCAGCCACGCCAGCGTCCCTTCTACCGTGCGGGTGGTGTAGCCGAATTCGGCCAGAAACCGCCATTTCGCATCGTCGGTCAGGATGCTTTTCAGCGCCTCCGGGTCGTAAAAGAGGATGAGACTTTTCTCTTCCCTGATCCGCAGCACGTACCACGGGAGGCCGAGCTTCTCGAGCACCTCGCGCTGACTGGCACAAATTTCCATCGCCCCGGTCGGGGATTGGGCGCGGTAGCAGCGCCTGACGAAAAAAATCTCCGCCGGCTTCAGTTTCATTCTGACCAGGGCGGTCCTCAGAGCCAGAACGCGCATCAGCTCGACTTTCTCCACCCCGCAGCAAATTTTTAAGCTCTCCGTCATTTTTTAGCCTTGCCTAAAACCCTGATCACAAAAAAATTTCTGCGCACGTCGAAAACGACCCAGAAACCCGTGATCAGTCCAGCCATCCATGCCAAATCAAATCATTAAGAGAGAGTATAGCACATTTTGAGATTTTGTCAATTAGGCAAGCCTAAAATTTTGTAAAAGTTTTGTAAAAGTTTAAAAAATACGGGGACGACGCTTCCAGCGTCGTTAGAAGTGCGACGAGACCTTGCGGGGACGACGCTTCCAGTGTCGTCAAATAAAAAAGTTACGGGGACGACGCTTCCAGTGTCGTCAAATAAAAAAGTTACGGGGACGACGCTTCCAGCGTCGTCAAATTCAGATTTGCCAGATGTTTTTTTGACGACGCTGGAAACGTCGTCTCCGTAATCTACTCAAAAAAGCAGTCCGGCTCGGGACCGAGGTAATCGCCCGTCAGGGCGTAGGCTCTTGCGCGGCTCCCCCCGCAGATCATGCGGTCTTTGCACGTCCCGCAAATGCCGTGGTACTGGTTCGGGTCCTGCAGCTGCCTGAAGACCGGGTGGTTCTGGTACACGTCCACGACGGAGACTTCCGGGAATTTCCCGCACAGGACCGGGAGGAAGCCGGCCGGGAAGATCTCGCCGTTATGCGCGACGAACATGATCCCGCGTCCGTCGGTGATCCCGAGCGGGGCGCGGCCGCGGTGGGAGCCACGATTCATTCTCGACGCGAATTCCGACTGGCTGCGCGTCGCGGCGTGGGCCGGGCCTGCGAGCGGGTTTCCGCCCTGTTCCAGCACGAACCGGCGGTAAAACGGCGCTTCGGTCGTCTTCACGCTGTACGGCTTCGTCTGCGCGTGGGCCCAAAGCCGCTCGAACACCCAGCGGTACTCTTCCGGCGCGATGCGCTGTTCCTCGACGCCCCGTCCAACCGGCACGAGGAAAAAGACGCTCCACATCGCGATCCCCCGGCTCTCCAGCAAGTCGGCGATCTGGTCGATCTGGCGGAAATTCCGCTTCGTGATCGACGTGTTGACCTGAACGGGAAAATCCAGCTCAGCGGCAAACTGGAGCATTTTCATCGTTTGGGCGAAACTCCCCTCGAAGCCCCGAAACGCGTCGTGGGTGGAGGCGTCGGCTCCGTCGAGGCTGATCCCGATGGCGGAGACGCCGGCGTCTTTGGCCTTCCGGAACGCTTCGAGCGTCGCCAGCGGCGTGGCGGACGGGGTCAGCGCGGTCATGATCCCCCGGGAAACCGCGTATTTCAGAAGCTCAAAAACGTCCTCGCGTTTGAGCGGGTCGCCGCCCGTGAAGCACATATTCGGCTTGCGCGGGAACGTGGCGACCTGGTCGATGAGCTGGATCGACTGTTCGTGCGTCAGTTCGTCCGGAGCGGCCTCATGCTGCGCGCTGGCGCGGCAGTGTTTGCACTGCAAATCGCACGCCCGGGTCACTTCGTAGTAAAACATCAGGGGGTTGACCCCAAAATCGTCGGTAGTGTAAGGTTGCATTGGCATAATTTGATTAAACGTTTAAATATGGAACGGAAGGCGGTAATGGAGGCCGGAGGCCGGAATTACGCGCCGGTTAAATTACTACGGACTATGTGAGGCGGTAATGGAGGCCGGAGGCCGGAATTACGCGCCGGTTAAATTACTATGGACTATGTGAGGCGGTAATGGAGGCCGGAGGCCGGAATTACGCGCCGGTTAAATTACTATGGACTATGTGAGGCGGTAATGGAGGCCGGAGGCCGGAATTACGCGCCGGTTAAACTATTACGAACGCAAAAATGCGTAATTCCGCGCTGCGCGCTCCATTACCGCCTCACATTCTACAGATGATGCGGGTCATTAATATACTCTATTACTCCACGCAAATCTTTCTCATCAAAAACCAGCCTTTCGCTTGAATTCCGTGTCCAAGGCTTCACATCCTGCCCGATCTCGCCAGCCTTCCGAAGACGAAACGTCGCGGCAGATTTGAACAAACGGGCGACCTGCTCTTTCGGCATATCAGAAGCGGCAAGCGCAATATGTACATGCGTTGGCTGAACGGTGAAAGCGTAAATCTTCCAGCTTCGTTTATGGCAGTAGTCCTGAATCGCCAAACGTACGATCACCCGTTGCTCGATAGTCAAACTCGCCGGAGAATTCGCCATTTCCGAGCGTTCAAAATGTTCCAAGGCCGGATTGGACTCGATGAATTGACCTTTTCGGCCATACGATCCCTGTGATTTCCCATGGAGCCAGGTACCACGAATTGTAAAGGTAATGAAGTAGGCGATGGGCGTGGAATACATAGGATAATCCTTATTTGGAAGGCGGTAATGGAGCGCATCGCGCGGAATTACGCGTTTTTGCGTCCATAACAATTTAACCGGCGCGTAATTCCGGCCTTCGGCCTCCATTACCGCCTCTCAATCGTTAATTTCTCGTACATTTTCATCAGCTCAGCGACGATTTCCGGCTCGGTGATGTTTTTGGGGAAGCCGTAGGCGGCGAGGACGGCCTGGTCGTTCGCCTTGTGCGCATTCCGAAGCTCCGCCGGCATGGTATTCTCGTCGTAAAGGTCCGCAAGTGAACAATCCGGGTACAAAGCCCGAGCGTCGAGGATCCCCTGCGCCGTGCGTTCGATCGCCGCGTTTAAAGGCCCCCCTGAAAGGGGGGCTGCCGAGCGCAGCGAGGCTGGGGGGTTTAGGCCAAGGGATGGACTTTCGGCAATTTCTGAACCCCTCCGCCCCTCCGGGGCACCTCCCCTTTCAGGGGAGGCTTCTTGCGCAAGGGGCCACGGGAAATTGTTGTACACGATGTCCTTCGAGTACCGGTAATCGCTTTTCAGCCGCCCGCAAACCGCCCGCATCCACGCCATGTGGACCGAGGAGGTCAGAACGCCGAAGTGGTAAAGCGTCGCGTTGGGAATGATGAGGTTAGCATTTGTTGAAATCGTATCACTGCCTAAAAACGCCATTGGAAGATAAAATCTACGCTCCGAAGACGTGGCAGGAACCAAAATAAACGATTCCGGATTATTCGTTTCGCGGAAAAGCGTAGGGGTTTGCGCGAGTTTTCTGCGTCCCGCGTCGGGGGAATTCAAACGATCCTGACGGCACGCCTCGATTCGTTTCATGACCTCCGGCAATTTCCGGATTTCAGAGGGACTGGCCCCGGGAAGCCACAAGCACCAGCGCTTTTTATTATTAATGAACTCCTCGGAGCCTACCAGCTTTTTAATGTATGGGAGTGCGCCGGGTTCTTTTCGTATAAATTCGTCGTACTCGTTGGCCTCAATAATTAAATGGCCACCGTCCGCCGGACGATTTCCCGTGGTCATTTCCGGCACGCCGCAGATCGGTTTGTTTCGGCTTTCGATGAAAACCATCGGCGCGTCGATGAGGTAGGGGTTGATGATTTTCGCGGGGGTTCCTTTGCCTTCTTCGTCATAAATGACCGGCACATGCTTTAAAGGCCCCACTGAAAGGGGGGCTGCCGAGCGCAGCGAGGCTGGGGGGTTCTGGCCCAAAGACGGACTTTCCTCATTTTCTGAACCCCTCCGGCCCTCCGGGCCACCTCCCCTTTCAGGGGAGACTTCTTGCTGGCTGAAGCCCACGATGACGCAGTGGACGTGGGCGAGGATTTTTGCCTCGGAATCCCACCGGAACGTGCGCCACGCAAAATCGATCTGAATACCGAAACGCTCGAAAAGCGGCTTCCAAACGCTCGCGACCTGTTCCCCCTGCGTGATGGAATTGGTCGAGACGAAAGCCACGCGGATCGGCGTACCTGAAATCATTTGAGCGGCTTTGAAATACCACGCCGACACATAGTCGATTTTCCCGGCGGTTTTGTACGGCTTGCCCTTTTCATCGACGTAAATCGAAAGGATCTCTTCTTTCTGTTCGGGTGATTGCAGACTATATCCCACAAACGGTGGGTTGCCCATGATGAAGCTCAAGCGGTCTTTCGGGACGACCGTTTCCCAGTTGAGGCGCAGGGCGTTTCCTTCCACGATGTTGGCGTGGGTGCGCAGGGGGAGGAAGTCGAGCGTCCGGTTGATGATCCCCTCGGTCTCTTTGAGCATTTGGCTCTCCGCGATCCAGAGGGCCGTGCGTGCGACCGAAACCGCGAAGTCGTTGATCTCAATGCCGTAAAACTGGTCGATCCCCACCTGGATGGCCGACTCGGACATTTGCATCTGGCCGTTGATCAGAGCGCGGAAAATGTCGTTTTCCAGACGGCGGATCGAGACGTACGTCTCGGTGAGGAAGTTGCCGGAGCCGCACGCCGGGTCGAAGAACGTTAGCGACGCGAGGCGGGCGTGGAACTCTTTCAGGCGTTTTTCCCGGGTCTTCTCGATGGGGATCGCGAAAATCTCTTTCAGCTCCGTGCGCAGATCGTCGAGGAAAAGCGGGTCGATCACCCGGTGAATGTTCTCGATCGATGTGTAGTGCATTCCGCCCGAGCGTCGGGTTTCCGGGTTCAAAGTCGATTCAAACACGGCCCCGAAAATGGTCGGGCTGATGCCGGACCAGTCGAAATCACGGGAGCAGTCGCGCGTGAGCAGGTCAGCGATCCCAGTCGTGATACGGGGAATTTCCACGTCACCCTCGAACAGCCCACCGTTCACGTACGGGAACGCAAGCAGGTCTTCGTCCAGGTACGGGTCGCGCTCCTCGGGTTTCTGATTCAGGATGCGGAACAGATCGATCAGGGCGCGCCGCATGTCGTTTTTGCACTTGCTCAGGTACGCGCAGACACAGTTGTGTTTGCCCAGGATACCCGCGTCCTCGGCATAGAAGCAGAAGACGAGCCGGACGCAGAGGACGTTCAGACTGCGGAGCGTTTCGGGGGAGGTGGGGTCGCGGTACTGCGCCAGAAGAGCGTCGTACAGCTTTCCGACCAATTCGCCGGCGGAAATGGAAAGCTGCGTCTCGCGGTACGCCTCGGTCTGGGTCTCATCGACCATGAAATTCAGAACATGCGCCTCGTTTTCGAGGTTTTCCAGCTTCAAAACGACTGGGGGCGCGTCGGGGGTTTCCATGTTGTGGACGTGGAACTCGCGGAAGTTGCAGACGATGATCCACCGGCACCGCTGCGAGTAGGGGAGCCGGTTGTTATACCGCTCTGCCTGCTGGAACGGCGTCAGGTCGGAGCCGTCCGACTGATGGATCGGTTTGAGCAGGTCCACGTCTGAACTTTTCTGCTCGATCAGTACGTGTGTGGAGGGGATGGAGGCGTCGATGAAACTGACGTTCTTGAGTTTTACGCGCTGCTCGAAATGAATGAACGTTTCCGTATGCTCCACGCCGTACACGCGCTGAAGCAGGTCGGTCCAGAACTGCTGCGTATCGCTTTTTTCGTCTCCGCGGCTGCGCCATGTTTCGATGAATTGGTGAACAGTGGGTTTCATGACAAACGACTGTTTAATTTTAAAAAGGTGTTTTAACGCGGTTTTTGCTCGCCCAGGGAGTTTCTTTCCCAAAAGACGCCGTTGACGTAACCCTGAATTTCGGGGTTTTTGTCCGCCATTTCAAGACGCTGTTCCGCCCAGAGACAGTAGCGCGGCTCGATCTCGATCCCGATGTAATGACGCTTGAGCTTTTTGGCCACGACGCTGGTTGTGCCGGAGCCTAAAAACGGGTCGAAAATGACATCCCCCTCGGACGAACTCGCCAGGATGATCTTCGCGATGAGTTTCTCGGATTTCTGGGTCGGATGGGCCGTATTCTCGGGCATGGACCAGAACGGGATCGTTACATCGTCCCAGAAATTGGACGGGCAGGTGTCTCTGAAATTGCCCTGATCCGTTTCGTTCCAGTCCTTCGGCTGGCCCTGCACCCGATACGGCGCGATGACTTTTTTCCGGATCTTTACCGCGTCGAGATGAAACGTGTAATCCCGGCCGTTCGTCGCGAACCAAATATCCTCCATGCCGTTTTTCCAGTTCGCTTTGGCGCCACGGCCTTTTTCGCGCTGCCACGTGATGCGGTTCCGCACGTGGAACAACTCTCCCAGGACTTTGCCGATGGTGAGGCTGGATTCCCAGTCGCAGCAAACGTAGATAGAGCCGTTTTTTTTCAGCAGAGGTTTCACCGCGAGCAGCCACTCCCGGGTGTATTCCTCGTAAGCCACCTCGTTCCTTTTGGCGAAGGTCGTCCCGTTGAACGATTTCGTGAGATTGTACGGCGGGTCCGCGATGATCAGATCGACACTCTCTTCCGGCAGCAAATGACTGACCTGGAGCGTACCCCCCAGGATGGTTTTGTCCAAAACGGCTGCGACGTCCGTAACCTTCCGCGTGACGGTAATACAGCGGTCGAGAAAGGCGTGGCCTTCCTCCAGCGTCGTATCGATCGTTTTGTTGCGCGGAGCTTTTGCCTTTGCCATACAAACTCGTCCGTTCTATTTCAGTTGGGCTTCCGTTTCGCGGAACAGTTTCAAAACCGATGGGGCGTCTTCCGTCTCGCGGAGCTGCTTGAGGAAGTCCGGCGATGTCAGGATCCGGCTCAAACGGGCGAGCGTGCGGAGGTGCTGCGTATCGTTGATCGAGCAGATGAGGAAAAACAGGTCGGTCCACATCCCATTCGACGCGAACGGGACCCCCGACGGCTGCCGGCCAAACGCGATGAACGGGTCGCCCAGAATGTCGATCATCGGGTGACGCGGGTGAAGCAGAGCCACACCATTTTCCATTGCAGTGGGACACATCGCCTCACGTTCCAGAACAGCTTCCTCCATCCCGACCGGGTCCCAAAGAAGATTCGTCGCGGCGGCCACTTCGACCATTTCGTGGATGATCCCTCGCCCGGTCCGGCTGGTCAGCGGGACTCGAACCGCATCGGGGAGAAGCAGGTCGGAAACGGGGATGTTCTCCACGTCCCGATTGGCCGCGAGGCGTTCGATCGTGTTTTCCAGCTCGAAAAGTTCCTGCTCGCTGGTGGAACTGACACGTCCCTCCAGCCACTCAAGCAGTTCCAGCCGGGTGAAGCGCCACTCGCCGCCGACCTTCCGGGCAGGGATCTCCCCCCGCTCGGCCATACGCTGAAGCGTGCGCGTGTCGTACTTCAAAATCGGCGCGATCTGATTAATAGTGTACACATCCATAAGAATCCTCCTTTTTAGATGATGCGATAATTATACTCTATTTTAAATATGTGTCAACACCCCCACTAAAGCCCCTAGACGGTTTAGCTCCAGGAGCCGGAAGTGCTGCTGTACGCACTTCATTACTTCCCTTATTCTTATAGAGCCCTGTAGCGGAGGTAGGAAGTGGCTTGGCGACATTATACTTACTGCCACCACCTACCCCCGTAATGGCGCTATTAGAATTACCAGCACTCGTGACATTTTGAAGACTTCCACCAGCACCAGGTGCCGCATTTACATTCTGCCCATTTGCTGAATTAGAAGCTGTGTTGAGGCCCTTACTTACGTCCACACCACTATTGATACCCTTCGGTTTCGGCGGATCCGCTGCCATCTTCTCCATCATTCTCGACAACCGAACCACCTTAGCAGCACTCGCTAGCTTACGTAAATATACACGGGCTTTGGACACTTTAAGCATAGTAAACCTCTCGACATTAAAGACAAAAAGAGGTATAACCGATAAATAACTTATACGCAAACACAAAAAAAGAAAGGGAAATACTCATGAAAAAAGTATGGAACATTGCTGGCTGGACTGCGCTAACCATCGTCCTGATACTATATGCGCTTACTGTTACGATGCCCGACCCCCGTATCGATGGAGCGCTTCGTACCGCGACCACAATGGGGGCTATCTCACTCATAACCATCCTGCTTGTCGGGAGGAGATGGACAAAATATGGATACGGAATCGCCTTCGGAGGGGCCGCATTAATAGAATTCTTACTGAGAATTACCGCAATACACGCTCCATACATCGACACCATAATCATTAAAGAAACATGGAGGCATCTAGTACTCGACGTAATTTTTATCCTATCTGTTTACTAAAATGAGGGGCTAAGCCCCTCATTTTATATCGATTTTACGCTAATTAGCTTCCTCGACAGCCCTATAAATATTTCCGATTCGTGGAGGCTTCGGCTGTTCCTCAGGCGGAATAGGAGGAATGTCAGGCCCCCTATAAAGAAGCCAGTTAATCAGGCGCTGAAGACGCGAAGCTGGATCCTTAGGGTCAGGATTCCTGATATCCTCGGTGGGCTTCGTATTCCTTGGAGCCTTGCCTCCTTCCGCAATCTTCTGCATTGCCATATCGTATTTCACCAGTTTCGCAACACTCGCCAGTTTTTGAATGCGACGGCGAGCAGCCGCCCTCTCCGAGGGGGGTGGCACGAAGTGCCGGTGGGAGTCAAATGGCGCGGGCACGAAACTCCCCCAGTCTCGCTGCACGAGCCAGCCCCCTCCAAGAGGGGGCCTTTTATAATTTAAAAGTTCCGCCTCGATCCGCTTAATCCGCCTAATCCGCGGGGCCTTTTTGGGGCCACTATTTCTTGTGGGATTGGTGTTTAGCCTGAGATTTTTATTCGCGTTCGGCTGGCGCCAAACTTGACCGGCGAGGACACCGGTCCTCCGAATCTTATACACTGGAGGAGGAATTTTCCCTGTCAAGAGGACGTGGTTTCAAAAAATTTAAATTTTTATCGATAAATTTTTACTAAAGTACTTGACATCGGAATAATTTGTGATATATTTACGAAAGTGAAGGCGTGTATAAAGAGGCCCGCCTTTTCAACCCCAATCTATCGTCAGGCATTTGGCTTCCTTGGGAGAGTCAGCCTTTTGCCTTGTTTGTTTTTTTAGCTTTGGAGTAAAAAATGCAGGAAACGATTGAAAAAAGTCAGGAAACAATTGATCGTGAAAACGCGATCAAACAGATCCTGGCGAACAACAACAACGACCCGAGCCGTCTCATCCCGATTCTTCAGCAGATTCAGGAGATGGACAAGTATCTGTCCAAAGATGCTATCGAAATGGTGGCCGTTGGGCTGGACATCCCAGTCTCTCACATCTATGGCGTGGCAACCTTCTACGCGCACTTCACGCTCAATCCCAAAGGCAAGCACATCATTCGCATTTGCGACGGCACCGCATGCCACGTCAAAAAATCGACAGGTATTTGCGAAAAGCTGTATGAAAAGCTGGGTCTGAGCGACGAGAATCACACCTCGTCTGACCTCATGTTTACTGTTGACATCGTTTATTGCCTTGGCGCCTGCGGTTTGGCTCCGGTAATGGTAGTTGACGACGTCGTTTACGGTCAGGCTACGCCTGATCTTGCGGCGGAACTGATTGACAAAATCCGCGCTGAAGAATCGGCTGCGTGAGAAAACGTGTGGTGTAGAGTTTACGGTTGAGAGAGATCGCGAAATAGTCGATCCGCGGCTTGAAACTCGCAACTTACTAAGTCCTTAACATCTAACCCAATATAAAATACCATGCCAAATCTGGAACAGATTGCCGAACAGTTTAAAAAACGTGAAGCGGCATTGAAACAGCGAATCATCATCTGCGGCGAAACCGGCTGTATCGCCAACGGATCCCTGAAGGTTCGCGACGCTCTGGTCGAAGAGCTGAAAAAACACGGTGAAAACGTCACGGTCGAACTGACCTCAAAGTGCGCAGAATCCCTTGACCTCGCCAATACTACCTACGTCTCCAAGTCCGGCTGCCAGGGGCTCTGTCAGGAAGGACCGCTGGTCCGCTTCGAGCCAGGCGGATTCTTCTACTGCCACGTCAAAGTGGAAGATGTCCCGGAAGTCGTCGAAAAGACGATCCTCGGCGGCGAGATCATCGAGCGCCTCCTTTACCAGCATCCGGTGACCAAAGAACGCTCCAAGTTCGAAAAAGACATTCCGTTCTTCGCTCATCAGCAGCGTGTCGCTCTGGGTAACTACACCATCGAGCCGGACAATATCGAAGAATACATCTCCCGCGGCGGTTACGTGGGAGCGCGCAAAGCCGTCACGGAAATGACCCCTGAACAGGTCTGCCAGACGGTTCTGGATTCCGGGCTGAAAGGACGTGGTGGAGGAGGATTCCTCACCGGTCTGAAATGGAAATTCACCCTGAATTCCGCCAACAAAGACAAGAAACGTTACGTCATTTGTAACGGCGACGAAGGCGACCCGGGCGCGTTCATGGATCGTTCCGTGATGGAAGGCGACCCCCACGCAGTCCTCGAAGGGATGATGATCGCCGGTCGTGCCATTGGCGCTGATGAAGGCGTCGTTTACGTCCGCGCGGAATACCCGCTGGCCGTCACCCGTATGAAGCACGCCATCGCTCAGGCCGAAGAATACGGCGTTTTGGGCGACAACCTCTTCGGAACCGATTTCTCGTTCCATATTCGTATCATGGAAGGCGCCGGCGCGTTCGTCTGCGGTGAAGAAACCGCTCTGATGCGTTCTGTGGAAGGCAACCGCGGTATGCCGATGCCGAAGCCGCCGTTCCCGGCCGTTTCCGGTCTCTATGGCAAACCGACCGTTATCAATAACGTCGAGACCCTGAGCATGGTTCCGTACGTGATCCGCGAAGGCGCCGAGAAATTCGCCTCCGTCGGTCAGGAAACCGCCAAGGGGACCAAGACGTTCGCTCTGACCGGCCACGTCGCCAACACCGGCTTGATCGAAGTTCCGTTCGGCACGACCCTGCGCGAGATCGTTTATGAGATCGGCGGCGGAGTCATTGATAACGCCGGTAATGTCACGAAGGACGATTTCAAATCCGTTCAGATCGGTGGTCCGTCCGGTGGATGCCTTACGCCTGATATGCTGGATATGCCGGTCGATTACGATCACCTGAAGGATGTCGGCGCGATCGTCGGTTCCGGCGGTCTGGTCGTGATGAACAAACAGACCTGTATGGTCAAAGTCGCCCGCTTCTTCATGCAGTTCACCCAGAACGAATCCTGCGGCAAATGCGTCCCGTGCCGTGAAGGTACGAAGCAGATGCTTGCCCTTCTGGATGAGATCATCGAAGGCCGCGGCACGCTGGAAACGCTCGACAAACTGGAAGAGCTCGCCAAAGCGGTCCAGCTCGGTTCGCTGTGCAACCTGGGCAAAACGGCTCCGAACCCGGTTCTGTCCACGTTGAGGTACTTCCGTGACGAATATCTCGCTCACGTCGAGAAAAAAATCTGCCCGACTGGCGAATGCAAAGCGTTGGCTCGTCCGACCATCAACCCGGAAAAATGCAAGGGTTGCACCGCGTGCGCCCGCAAATGCCCGGTGGGCGCCATTTCAGGCACCGTGAAGCAGCCCCACGTCATTGATCCTGAAAAGTGCATCAAATGCGGAGCCTGCAAAGAAGCCTGCAAGTTCGGCGCTGTCGAAGGAATCTGAGTTGAAATACCGCCAACGGTTTGAAAAGAAGGAGTATATATAAATGTCCGATGTTAAAAAAATGACCGTCAACGGTGTTGAAGTCGAATTCACTACCGAACGGAATATCCTCGAAGTCGTGCGTAAAGCCGGCATCAATATCCCGACGTTCTGTTACAAATCCGAGCTGAGCATTTTCGGCGCCTGCCGTATGTGCGTGTGCGAAGTTTCCATCCCGGGCAAGGCCAAGGACGGATCGGTTACTTACCGCACCATGCCGATGGCCGCCTGCTCCACCGCTCCGGAAGACGGCATGATCGTCAAGACCGACACGGCCGAACTGCGTAAAATGCGCAAGATCGCCGTTGAGCTTCTGCTCGCCAACCACAACGTGGACTGCCCGAACTGTGTCCGCAGCGCTGACTGCGAACTTCAGGACGTCGCGCGTCGTTTGGGAGTCACGGAAGTCCGCTACTCCCAGAAAAAAGAGTTCGAACCGATCGACGATTCTTCGCCGTCCATCGTTCGTGACCCGAACAAGTGCATCCTGTGCGGTGACTGCGTCCGCGTCTGCCGTGAGCTTCAGGGCGTTTCCGCCATCGATTTCCTGCGCCGCGGCTCCCACGCCAAAGTCGCTCCGGCTTTCGACGGCAAACTCGCTGACAGCTGCTGCGTGAACTGCGGCCAGTGCGCTGCGGTCTGCCCGACCGGCGCCATCACGGTGAAGCAGGACATCGCGAAGGTTTGGGACGCGCTGTACGACAAGACGAAGACCGTGGTCATTCAGATCGCGCCGTCCGTCCGTATGGCTCTGGGCGAAGAATTCGGCCTGGTCCCCGGAACGAACGTCGAAGGCAAAATGGTCACCGCTCTGCGTCTGATGGGCTTCCAGCACATCTACGACACGGATTTCGCGGCCGACATGACGATTTGGGAAGAAGCGACCGAATTCAAGACCCGCGTCCTGACCGGCGGCGTCCTCCCGATGTTCACGAGCTGTTGCCCGGCGTGGATCAAGTACGCGGAAACGTTCATCCCGGAAATGCTTCCGAATCTCTCCACCTGCCGTTCGCCGCAGGCCATGTTCAGCTCCGTCGCGAAGAAAACCCTGCCGGCCGAGCTGGGCTGCGAGCAGAAAGACCTCTTCCTCGTTTCCATCATGCCCTGCACGGCCAAGAAGATGGAAGCCGGGCTTGAGAAGTTCAACGAAGCCGACGGCACGCCGGAAACCGACGTCGTGATCACGACTTCCGAATTCGCCCGCATGATCAAGTCGATGGGGATCGATTTCGCGTCGCTGCCGGAATCCGATTTCGACAAACCGATGGGATTCGGTACTTCCGCCGGTTTGATCTTCGGCGCCTCGGGTGGTGTGATGGAAGCCGCGCTGCGTTATGCCTATGAAGACATCATGGGCCAGAAGCTCGCCGACATCAACTTCACCGCCGTCCGTGGTATGGACGAAGTGAAATGCGCTGAAGTTCCGCTCACGATCAACGGCGCGGAAGTCGTCGTGAAAGTCGCCGTGGTTTACGGTCTGGCCAAGGCCCGCGAAGTGGTCGAAGCCATCAAAGCCGGCAAGATGGACGTTCACTTCGTTGAAGTGATGGCCTGCCCGGGCGGCTGCATCTCCGGCGCTGGTCAGCCGATCGGTGCGAACCGTGCGAAGCGCGAAGCGCGTCAGGCGGGAACCTACGTCTCCGACGCGGCCGCGGCCGTTCAGAAGTCGCAGGATAACGTTCCGCTTGCGGAATGCTACCAGAAGAACCTCGGCGGCGCGCCGAACTCTCACGAGGCTCACACGCTGCTGCACACGATCTATAACAAGCGCGAAGTCGTGAAATAAAATCGCAGTCTGAACGCAACACGAGGGTCTCGCCCAGGGTGAGACCCTCTCTTTTTTTAAATTTTTTTCTTTTTTTTGAAATTTTCTTGTTGAAATTTTTTAGAGCCGGTCTAAAATATAATTATGCAATAGGTTTTAAAACAAGGGGAACCCTGTATGAACAAATCAAATTTTTCGCAAATCGTTTTCCTTTTTCTGGCTCTGATCGCAGCAACAGCACAGGTTCGCGCGGATTATACGTGGACACGTGCGGTTGATGAGCTGAATACAGATTACACGAATACGACCTACTGGACCGGTACAAACGGACAAGTCTTTGTTTCCGGCCCGACGGTGAACGTTTCAAGAGGAAACACGATCTCCATTGGCAAGACGTTCAACCTGGGCGCCGCCAACACGACGACGAATCTGAATATTAATGGCATACTGAATCTCACGGCTGCGCGTCCTGTTGCGGGTATTGGGGATAACTGTGTGAACGTCATTAATGTGAATGGGATGTTCACGGCTAACGCGAACAACTTCTGTTTTGGAGAGAATGCCAAGACCAAAACGACGTTGAATCTGAATCCGGGCGGCACGTTTACCATGAGCGGATTGGTCGGTTCGTCCGGTCAAGCCACCATTAATATCTCTGATAACTCTTACATGTTTTTCAAAGAAAAGGCACTGCTTGGCTGGCGTGGAGCCAAAACAACCTATTCCTATATGGGGATCGTGAATCAGACCGGCGGTTCCGCAACCGCAATGGGTACAACAGGTTCAGCCTGGACGAGTATTTCGGGTCTTGCAACGTCATGTTCATGGGGTGATGAACAAGCTAACGCATCCATGCCTGCGGGCCAGTACATCCTTTCCGGCGGAACGTTCAGCACGCTTCGTTTCGGTTCCAATGACAAATACGACGAAGCGAACTTTTCGGGCAATACAACGACTTACACCAACTCGGACCGTCTGGGGATCTATTCCGATCTGGGCATTTCCCAGGCGCAGGCCGACTCCAAATGCTTCATCATAACGGGCGGTCAGGCGAACATCGTTTCCGTTTCAAATATAACGGCAGATGACTCGGCGCTCTTTGGTACCCTTTCCGTACCGACCCTTTTCACCGGCGGTACGCTGAACGTTCTGAAAATCGACGCGTCCCGCATGAGAGACGACACGTTCGTGCAGGACGGCGGTCTTCTGTCCCCATCGGGCGGAACGTGGGCCAGCAACCGGTTGACTGTCGCGCAGAACGGCATTTCCTCGACCTCCGTGACGGGCGGCTACACGCAGAACGCCGGCGGGATCCGTCTCGACATCGCCTCCGACACGAGCTACGACACGATGGCCGTCTCCGGCGAAGCCAACCTCAACGGCGCGCTGAACGTCCTTGACGCGACGGGCCTGACGAGCGGTTCCAAAACCTACGAGCTTCTGACCGCCGGGACCTTCACCCGCGGCGATAATTACGTTCTGAACGTTGCCGGACCGAACGTCGCGAGCTACTCGGCCGACTATTCCGGCAACAAGCTCACCCTGACGGTGAACTACGGCGCGACGCAGACCTACACGTGGAAAGGCGGCACGGCGGAGGGCAACGACTTCCTCACCGCCTCGAACTGGACGCCGGACGCGGCTTCGGTCAACTACCAGAATCACATTTTTGGTGACGCGACGAACGGCAACGCCTCCGCCACGGTCCCGGCCAATTACGTCCTCGCCGGCTCGAACGACCTGACGATGGCCAACGGCGGAAGTACCGCCACGCTGAACGTGGAAGGCGGAATGACCATTAACAAATTTCAGACCGGCGGCGGCACGGCAAACCTCAACGTCACCGGCAACGGAACGCTCGACTTTACCGGCCAGACGAATTTCTCGGGCGGCAATATGACGCTGAGCGGGAACTCCAAAACGACGCTCGCATATACAACAAACAACAGCGTGCGCTCCTACATCGGAAAAGGTGACGGGACCACGAACTTCACGATGAAGGACAACGCCTCGTTCCACGTCAACATCGGGAATAACGACGGAAACCGCTACTTCGTCATTGGCGGCGACTCTGGCGCGGGAACCACCACGTTCAACATGCAGGACAATTCGGTGATGGTCGTCGGCTCGGGTTTGACCCGTAACGCGGGCACATCGATGCACTGGGGCGGTACGGGAACCGTCAACACGACCCTTTCCGGCCACGCGACCCTCTTCACGGAAATACGTCTTTACCTCGGCGAAGATAATAACGGCTCGCGCGTCTGCACACTCAACCTCACGGAAAACAGCCGGATGTTCACCGGTCTGTTCCTCAACGGCGGTGGCGGAAATACGCAAATCAACATTCAGGACAACGCCTACCTGAACGTGGACGGCGAGTTCTGCATTGGTTACGGATCCAGAGCGACGAATAACAAAGTCACCCAAACCGGCGGCCTCGCCGAGATCTGGGGTGACGGCATACGCCGCTGGACCGACCGTCGCGCCGGAATCACCTTCGGCGGAAACGGCGGCACTCAGAGCAACGGCACGTACCAGCTCCAGGGCGGTACGCTGAACACCTACGGCCTGACGTATAAGTCCGACAAAAATCAGACGGTGACTGCTCCGTTGATCGAAATGAGCGGCGGCGTGATGAACGTCATTCCGTTCTCCACCGACACTCTCGGCTCGATCGAGGTCCCGATCAACTTCACCGGCGGAACGTTGAACGTCGCGAAAATCGTCGGCTTCGGGAAAACCCGTTCGGCGACCTGGTATAAAGACCACAACGACGGCAAGGCCGACAACAACACGTTCTTCCAGTCCGGCGGCGTTCTTTCCCCGGACGGCGGATCCGTCATCACCATGGAGACCGGCATCGGTGACTTCGGGAAAACCACGTACAAAACCTTCGTGCCGAGCGCGACGGGCATCAGCCGGACGGCGATCACCGGCCACTACACGCTTTCCGGCACGGGTGCGGTGAAACTCGACATTAACGAGTGGGCCACGGAAGCCTCCGCGAATAACGACCTCGTGACCGTGACCGGCAACGCCAACATTTCCGGCAGCGGCGGGATCAAAGTGAACCTGAGCGACGCGCTCGCGGCCGCCGTCCTGGACGGGTCTTACACCGGCGACGGCAAGATCCTCCTGATGACCGCCAACACCTACTCGAACGCCGGCTCGATCCCGATTTCCTCGTGGGAAAACCAGCTTCCCAGCGCCGATTACAAGTGGTACCCGTCCGTCGAAGGGAAAAACCTTTACGGGAACCTCCGCGCGCTGAACCAGCTCACGTACTGGACGACGGGCAACGACTGGTCCAACAACGTGAATATTGCCAACACGTTCTACGTCGGAAGCACGGCCCACGGCGGGAACGCGAACGCGCAGAATGCGGTCCTCAACGAATCGAACGGTTTGCTTGGAACGATGAATGTCGGCGAAGACGCGGGCAGTCAGGGCAAACTGACGATCACCGGCTCGCCCGTGATCGCCTCTACCCTGAACCAGAACATCGGCCTTTCCGGCACGGGTGAACTCGTGATCGAGCAGAACGCGAACGTCTCGTTCAACTCGACCGTGAGCGCAGGCCTGAACGAAGGCGGCAAAGGCACGCTGACCATCGGCACGAACGGTAGTGAAACGGGCCCGACGGTCTTCATCAAGTCAACCCGGATCGCGGGTGAAACGAACCAAGGCGTCGGCGTCATGAACATGCACAGCGGTACTTTCACCACGAACCAGCTGGACTTCGCGCACACCACCGCCACCAACAACCTGATGACGATGACCGGCGGAACCGTGAACATCAACGGGATGACCCGATTCACCGAAATGAACACTTCCGCGGGAACGTTCAACATGACCGGCGGAACGCTCAATCTGAACCAGCACACGACTTGGGGTTCCCACGGCGTGACCACGGTCAACATTTCCGGCGGAACGATCAACTCCATCGGGCAGTTCGTCCTGAACTTCTACGAAAAGAGCGACTACGTGACGCAGACCGGCGGGACCGTGAACCTTTGGTCCAACAGCAACGTCGGCTGGGGCGTTCGTACCAACCCGGGCTTCATCCTGAACTACAACTCGAAGGGCCAGAATGACTGGCACGCAGGGCTCCAGTTCGGCAACACGGGCGGTTCCGACTCCCTGCGCAACAAGAGCGGCGATCAGGTTTGGGACATTTCCGGCGGTTCGCTCAATACGTACCGAATCTTTACGCTCATCAACACGACCGACACGATGCTGAAGATCTCGGGTGACGCGGTCGTGAACGTCATCAGCGGCGGCAGCGCCAACGACGGCAAATACTACGGCATCCTCGCGGTCCCGACCGAAATGACGGGCGGTACGCTCAACGCCGAAACGATCATCGCGGTGGGTGACTACCACAACAAAGCGGGTGACGTCACGCAGACCAACCACAACTACATGAAGAACGGCCAGTTCCTCCAGCAGGGCGGAACCCTTTCCCCGGACGGCGGCACGGTCGTGAATAATGTATTCCTCCCCGGCACAGCGGCCGCGACCACGACCATCTACGGCAATTACGTCGTGGATCTGAGCAATCTGGTCGATAAATCAACGCCGGCCATTTGTCTGGACGTTTTCTCGGCTGAGGACTACGACCAGGTCAACGTCGCGGGGAACCTGACGATCGACCCGGAAGCCACGCTGCAAATTCGGTATGACGGCTCCAGTCTCGCTGATGTGTTGAACATTTCCGACTTCTTCACCGTAGAAGGAACAGAAGATCAGAACACGTACTCCTTCAGGGAGATCAATATTACGGACTCGCTTGGCAATGTGCTTGCGAGCTTTGGAGGTGACGCGTTTGCGGCCATTTCCACCGGCACTGGTCTTCAGATCGGTTTTGGTAACATGGCGGGTAACGTCCCTGAACCTTCAACGTGGCTCCTGCTCGTTTTCGGTCTGGTCGGTCTGGGTATTTCCAGGGGTAATTTCAAGCGTGTTTCCCGTTAGACCTCAGGCGCGCGCTTTATGGAACGTGAAGCGCGCGCGGTTCCAATTTTGTAATGGATGATTTATGATGCGCCGCGCCTTTACACTCGTTGAACTTCTGGTCGTCATTGCAATCATTGGCATGTTGGTCGGTCTCCTTCTCCCTGCCGTGCAGCAGGCGCGCGAGGCCGCCCGGCAGATGCAGTGCGGAAACAATCTGAAGCAGTACGGTCTGGCCTGCCTGAATCACGAAAGTACGATCAAAGCGTTCCCGTCAGGCGGCTGGGATTTTTACTGGGTCGGAACCCCGCAGCGTGGTTTAGGTCCGGACCAGCCAGGCTCGTGGTTTTTCTCGATCCTTCCTTTTATTGAGCAGGACGCGCTGTTCCACCTTGGCGAAGCGAACGGCGTCGATACGATGCCAACCCAAGCGCAGATCCAGACGCGCCTTCAGACTCCAGTTCAGATGTTTACGTGCCCATCACGCCGCACGGTCAAAACGTACCCTACTTCCGGGAAAACATACAAAGAATCCGGCGCGGTTTCGCAGGGGGTCAAGAACGATTACGTCGCGAATTTCGGCACAAAATCCCTGAACCCGGACGCAAGCGCCACGGCAATCGGTTCCCTGGCGGATGGTACGACGAGAAAAAAGAACAATAACTGGCCCAATCCGAACGACACGGGGGTCATTTCGTACCACAGTAAAATTACAATGGGTGAGATCCGTGACGGAACGTCCAACACGTACCTCATCGGCGAAAAGAATCTGGATCCGAACTATTACGAAGGAGTTGAAACAGGCGATAATGAAACGCTCTACAGCGGGGCCTGCAACGATGTACTGCGCGGCGGTTACTTTAATACGACAAGCGACAACGCGGCGCCGCTGGCTGACCGTCCCGGCTACCAAAAATTCGTTTTCGGGAGCTGCCACTCCGGTTCATTCGGGATGGTAATGGCCGATGGTTCCGTGCATCGTGTAAGCTACTCCATCGACCCGCAAAACCACTACTACCTCGCGCACCGCGCCGATGGCAAGCCAGTGACGGTCGAATGATTTTTCTTTTCAGGACTGGTTTTCCATCGCTTGCAGTTTTCTTCCCAGCATGAACAGGTAGTCGGAAAACCGGTTCAGCCAATGCAGAATTTCTTCCGAAACGGGCGTTTCCGGCTGATTCTCTTTAAGCCGCCAGATAGCACGTTCCGCCCGGCGGCAAATGGTCCGCGTAAGCTGGGCGAATGCCGCAGCCGGGCAATTCTTGCAGTACAACATCCCGTGCAGTTCAGGCAATTCCCGCTCCAGCCGATCGATCTCGGCTTCCAGAAAAGCCGTTTCTTCGGGGCCAACCCGTTCCAGCCACTCGACATTTTCCGGAGTCAGGCAGGAAATTTCGGACTCGGCACGAATGATCACCTGCAGAAAACGTTCCAGTTTCTGATCGATCTCATCGGATTTGACGAACGAGCGAACGACACCCAACGAAGCGTTCAGCTCGTCAAGCGTCCCAATCGCTTCCATCCGCACATCCGTCTTGCGAATGCGTCCCCACGGATACAAATCGGTTTCACCTGAATCACCGCCATGCGTATAAATAGCCATAAATATTATGAGTAAAAAGGGTTAAAAGTTTTCAGGGAGGGGGTTTTCTTTTTTGGAAAATCGTATATGATAAAAGGAAAGTCACTTTCCTTAACAGGGTCCTCGCGGGATGATTGCGTCATGAAAAAAGTTTTTTCGTTTCAGGTTTTTCTTTTCTTTTCGATCTTGAGTCTCTCAGGGCTTTTGCTCCTTTCCGTTGGCTGTACCCCCAAAAAAGCGCAGGAGGAATCGCCAAAGACTGAAACGCAAACCGAAAAGCCATCTGAAACCCCAGCCTCATCGGAGGATCCCGAGGGGGAAACTTCCGAGTCTCCCGATGCATCCGAAGCTATCAGCCAAGAGGAGATCGACAAATACATCAACGACGACGAATATATGTTCGAACATCTGAAACTGGACGCGCCGATCGTTTCCGACCCGGAAAATCTGGTGCGTCTTTTGCCCGAAAAACCACTCTGGATCGACAAGGAACGGAAGCGCGTGGTCCTTCAGGGGTGGATCTGCCAGAACAAGGTGATGCTGGAATTCTTCCTCTGCTCCGGCACGGGCGGCATTCGGACGTTCCCGTACAAGGACGAAACGGGAGAACCCGCCAAAATGCTTCAATTTAACGGGCCGAAGTGCCACGAGTCGATCATCAGCACGGAGGTTTCCGGCCGTGCGCTGCACACGGCTCTGCTCGCTCTGGGAGTCGAGCAGGGTGAACCGGTCAAATTCCAGCCGAAGTTTGAGCCCCCAAAGGGAGGAAAGGTCAAAGTGACCGTTCGCTGGCGTAAACCCGACGGGAGCGTCGAGGAACACGCGGGTCAGGAATTGGCCGTGGATCAGGATGGAAACCCGATGAAGGCCGATTGGGTTTTTGCCGGAAGCCTCTTTTTCGAGGACAGCGAGGGCGAAAAACGTTACGCCGCCGATATGGAGGGGGAATATTTCGGCGTTTCCAACTTCCCGAGTCTGATCCTGGACGTTACGGAGGAAAGCTCCAGTGCGAATGATTCGCTGATCTATACCGCCAACCAGAAAATCCTGCCGGAACGCGGAACACCTGTGACGATCACCCTGGAAAAGGAGTAAAAAACCAGGAGAAAAACTCCCAAATCCTGCTTACGCGACGCCAAATTCCTCCGAAAACGCACAAAGCCGCAATAGTCCCCGCGGATCAGGCGGATGAGGCGGATTTAAACGGATTGGCTTTCAAGGGAAATCCCACCCCAATCCCTCTTAAACGCCAGTCTCTTTTCACTTCCCACTTTTATTTAAACACGGATTTTCACGGATTAAAAAGATTAAAAGGATTTCGTTCCATTTTCATTGAAACTTCATCAAATCTTTAAATTTCCTTTAAAATAATCTGCGGAAATCCTTTTAATCCGTGAAAATCCGTGTTTAAATCAAGGTCTGAAGTGGAGAAATCTTTCACTTCAGCCTAAAACCCCATGACTTTCATCCAGGCGTAAACGCGGTCCATCCACGCGCCGACGTGGTCGCCCTGGGGTTTCATGCCGAAGCCGTGGCCGACGGTCGCGTAGATGTGGAGCTCGGCCGGAATGTTCATCGTGCGGAGTTTATGGTAAACCGCGACGGAACCCATGGCGGAGATTCGGTCCGCATCGCCGTGAATGAGGCACATCGGCGGCGTTTTCTCGTCGAACGCGAAGTCCGAGACCATCGGCGAGGCGTTTCCGTTTTCTTTGTTCACGGAGTCTTTTCCATCCTCCAGCACGTACGCGGGATAAACCGGAGCCGCGAAATTCACGTGACACGGCACTTTATCGAGTTCATCGACCGGTTCATACGCCGGGGTCTGACTCGTCGTGGCGGTCATGAGCGTCAGGTGGCCGCCGGCGGAGAAGCCCATGCAGCCGATTTTTTCCGGGTCGATCCCGAACTTTTCGGCATTGGCGCGGGCGAAACGGACGGCACGCTGCGCGTCGGCCCAGGCGGCCCAGTGTTTTTCGTGCCCTTCACGCCGGGGGACGCGGTACTGCACGACCGCCGCGGTGATCCCTCTGGAATTCAGGTAGGCCGCGACTTCCGTCCCTTCGTGGCTGGCCGCGAGGATCCCGTAGCCGCCGCCGGGGAAAATCAGCATCAGCGCGTCGGAGGTCTTTTTCTCCGGGCGGAAGAGGTGGAACGTCGGATTCGTCACGTTATGAATGCGGCGGAGTCCGTCGTTCTGGGGTTTTTCCTGATCGGCTTCCTTCACGGTCTCCCCGGGAGCCAGACCGGGCCAAAGTTCAAAAACTTCCTCCGCCTGCGCGAAAACCGGGAGGAACAAAAAAAGGGTCAAAAGGGAGAGTAAAAATTTTTTCATGGTTTGGACCTTTCAAAATGAAATGGGACTTCCACTAAACCAGCGCCATGAGCACAAACGCCACGACCGCCGCAACGAAACCGTAGAGCACGAACGGGATCAAAGTTTTGCGAAGGATTTGCCCCTCGTGGCCGATCAAGCCGAGAACGGCGCAGGCGCTGACAATATTATGAATGCAAATCATATTTCCCATCGCGCCGCCGACTCCCTGCAAGGCAATGCAAACGAAGTGCTGATCCGACGTGTAACCAAGTGTTGTGGCCGCGTCCCACTGAAAGTTGGCGAACAGCATGTCGGATACGGTATTGGACCCCGTAATGAAGGAACCAAGACCGCCAATGAAACTGATCAGTCCCGGCCATACAGGAGCGAACGCGGAGGACAGAAAGTCCGCCATGGCCATGGGCATGGAAACGCCGGTATGACCACCGATAAGGACTTCGGAACAGGAAGACCCCTTGAAGATCGACACAAGCGCGACGGACGCAAGCAGGGCAATGGTCGGAGCCTTCATCTTGGCGAGGGCTGTCCCCCACGCACGGGACACTTTATGGGAGCCGATTTCGTCGTCTTTGGTCATGCCGTGCATGAAAATGGTGAGGATGGCGACAAAAATGAAAGGCAGAATACCCGGGAGGTTGAGCAGCGCAATATTTGACTTTACGCCTTCCTCGCCGAGAATAGTCGTGAAACCAATATTGAAGATTTCATGGTTGATCCAGGGCTTGAGGCCAAACGCCGGCACCCGCGTGAGAACGAGGATGAGACCGCAAAGCACGTACGGCATCCAGGCCTTTATTTGGGACATGTGTTCCTTGAACTCCTTGATGTCGGACGCTTTTACGGTGCCGGACCAGCCGTCATCCCACTCGCTCTGCGGAGCAAAGTCCCAAACCTCTTTGGGGACGCAGACCCCTTTTCTGGTAAGCCAGACGAGGACTGCAAGCCCGATGATCCCCCCGAGCATGGACGGGATCTCCGGCCCGGACCACCACGCCAGGATCATGTACGGGATCCCGAAGCAGAACCCCGCCAGCAAGCAGTACTTCCACGCCGCGAACCCCTCGCTCCACTTTTTGTTCTTCCCGAAGAATCGGGTCATAAAACCGAGCATGAAGACCGGAAGAATGAAGATCATGGGGAGGTGGCCCAGCGTGACGTACTCGCCGATGTGCTTGAAAACCATCGCCGCGTCGGGATTGGAAACGCCCATCTGCTGAAGAGCCTGGACCCCCACGTCCTCAAGCGAAGCGAAACCCTTGAGGATCGGCGTTCCAACCGCTCCAAATGTGACCGGGAAGGAATTAAAGACCAGGCAGAGCACCGCGGCACAGATCGGAGGGAAGCCAAGCCCCAGTAGCAGCGGAGCGGCCAGGGCCGCGGGAGTGCCGAAACCGGCCGCCCCCTCAATGAAAGCCCCGAACATATAGCCGATGATGATCGCCTGGACGCGGCGGTCGGGACTCACTTTCCTCATACCGGCCTGAATGGTCTCCATGGCGCCGGATGTCTGCATGGTGTAGTAGATGAGAAGGGCGCCGAAAACGATGATCAGGATCCCAAAAGCGTCCCAGAAACCCGCCAGCGTAAGTGCGGCGATACGTGTGCCGGAGAGCCCCCAGAAGAAAAAAGCCTCCAGCGCAGCCAGCAGAAACGAAAGCGGCATGGCTTTGGTGGAAGGCCATCGGAATCCGGCCATGAGGATCAATGCAAGGAGTATCGGTAAAAAAGCCAGCAACGCCGCAAGACCGACTGGCATCGTAGTGAAAACGGCTAATGTATTCATCGAAGTGGGGAGTTCGGTAAACCTTGCAAAATGAGAAACCTGACAATTTTCTTTTATTCTACTTTTTCGCAATCGATTGTCAAGCCCCCCCTTTTTCAATCCTGAAAAATGTGGTACAATAAATATTTCATAGAGTTCCTTTTCAGGTCCGATTCCTATTTGAACGTTTTCCAAAATGAGTTTGGTGTTTTCATGAAAGATTCCCGTTCCAATGTGGCTCCGCTTCCGATGAGCATCGAAGAATTATCAGCGCGCGGCTGGGATCAGGTCGATGTGGTTTTTGTTTCCGGTGACGGTTACGTCGATCATCCCTCCTTTGCGGCGGCACTTTTGGGACGCTGGCTCGAGGCGCATGGTTTCCGAGTCGCGATTTTGGCTCAACCGGACTGGAAGTCGTGCGACGCCTGGCGCAAATTCGGGAGACCGCGCCTTTGTTTCGCTGTGACCGCTGGAAACATGGACTCCATGGTGAACCATTACACAGCAAACCGGAAAGTCCGCAACGTGGACGCCTACACACCCGGGGGAAAAATCGGTATGCGCCCGGACCGTGCCTCGGCCGTTTATTGCCAGCGTGCGCGGGAGGCGTTTCCGGGAGTCCCCGTCCTGCTTGGCGGTGTAGAAGCGAGCCTGCGCCGGTTGGCCCATTACGACTATTGGAGCGATAAAGTCCGCCGGAGCGTCCTGCTCGACTCGAAAGCGGACCTTCTTTCCATCGGAATGGGCGAAGCGTCACTTCTTGAAATGGTTCAGCGGCTCGACGCGGGGGCGGTCCCGTCCGAAATGCGCGACATTCCAGGGACTGCGTACCGGCTTGGCGCCTCGGAATTTCTGACTGAGGTGGACGAAAACGGAAACCGGACGATCGATCTCTCGAAACTCCCCGAAAACGTGGTGATCCTTCCCTCCACCGAGGAGGTCACGACCAATAAAAAAGCGTTCGCCGAAATGACGAAAATGATTTACGACGAGCTGAACCCGTTCAGCGGGCGCCCGCTTTTCCAGCAGTGCGGAACGGAAGCTGTGATCGTGAATCCGCCAGCCAAACCACGTACCACGGACGAAATGGACGAAATCTACGGTCTGCCCTTCACCCGGCGCGAGCATCCCAGCTATGGCGACGCGAAAATCCCGGCTCTACAAACTGTCCGCGACTCCATTCAGGCAGTTCGCGGCTGCTATGGCGGCTGCTCGTTCTGCTCGATCGGCGCTCACGAAGGGAAGATCACCCAGTGCCGGTCCAAAGAATCAATCCTTGAAGAAGCCGAGAGAATGACGGAGGATCTGCATTTTAGCGGGACCATCACCGACATCGGTGGGCCTACTGCCAACATGTACGGGACGAAATGCAAAAATGAGGCTGCGCAAAAGGTCTGCAAACGTTCGAGCTGCCTCTTCCCGGCCATTTGCCCGAATCTGGAGACGAGCCACCGTGAATTCATCGACCTGCTGGATGCTGCGCGCGAAGTGAAGGGCGTGAAAAACGTCTTCATCGCCTCGGGAATCCGTTCCGATCTGGCACAGGCCGCGCCGGAGTACAAAGAATTCCTTGAAAAGCTCATCGCGTACCACACAGGCGGGCACCTGAGCGTTGCGCCAGAGCATGTTGCGTCCTGTGTCCTGAAAGCAATGCACAAGCCGGAAATTGACGAGTACGACCGTTTCGTTGAGGATTTCGACGAAATGACGGAAGAGCTTGGGAAAGACTACTACACCGTGCCTTATTTCATCGCCTCTCATCCCGGATGCAGGCTGGAGGATATGGTGGAACTGGCAGAGTATATGCATCAGTACGGCTACAGACCAAAGCAGGTACAGGACTTTTATCCAACGCCATTCACGCTTGCGACCTGTATGTACTACACTGGGCTTGATCCGCTGACTGGCGAGGAAGTTTATTGCGCTCATGGCGATCGTGAACGTAAAATGCAGCGTGCCTTGCTTCAATACTTTATGCCGGAAAACTATTACACGGTACGCGAAGCTCTGGAGAAAGTTGGACGCACCGACCTGATTGGCTCAGACGCCGAGTGTCTGATTGCCTCGCAAGGTCCCGCCGTAACCGCGACCGTTGAACGGGCTTCGGCTGACCGGGGCGGTTACCGCCAACGGACTCGTGAAGAAAATGCCGCCCAAGAACAGCGGGCGTTCCAGCGGGCTTTGAACGAAGAAGGTGCGATGGGAACCAACAGTCTGCGCAAACTTCAGGCTGAAAGCGAACGCAGAGACCGCGGAGATCGCGGAGAACGAAGGGAACGGGGCAGTTTTCGCCGATCCCGTGGAGATGGTTTTCACCGTTCTCGCCGTGACCGGGATTTCGGCAGCGGCCGGTACTCTGATAACTCGGACCGATTTGCAAATCGTGACCGTTTTCAGGGAAGTGAAGGGCGTGATCGCTCAGGTCGTTTCTCAGACCGTTTTGAACGCGCAGATCGTGCCGGGCGTTTTTCCGACCGTTTCGAGGATCGTTATGCCCGTGAAAGACGAAACGACCAAAATTACGGGAACCGTTTTGACCGCGGCAGCCGGTCCGGGAAACCCGACCGTTTTGGTCGCGTGGACTACCGTGATTCCTGGAAGACAGCGCGGCGTGGGCCGAATCCCCGATTCCAGCAGACCGGCGACGAAAGAGGCGGAAATTTCAATGAAGACCATCAGGACTACTTCAACGCGGAAAAACCCGATCGTGATAATCGTCGTGAAGGCGGTTTCCGGAGGAGCAGTCGTTTTGGCGGGCCTCATCGGGAACGTCGTGACGGTGGTTTTGAAGGGGAGCGTCGTGAAGGTGGTTTCCGGAGGAGCAGTCGTTTCGGCGGGCCTCGTCGGGAACGTCGTGACGGTGGTTTTGAAGGGGAGCGTCGTGAAGGTGGTTTCCGGAGGAGCAGTCGTTTCGGCGGGCCTCGTCGGGAACGTCGTGACGGTGGTTTTGAAGGGGAACGTCGGGAAGGCGGTTTCAAACGCGGCGGCGGTTTTAAAGGTAAACGTAATGACGGAGGCTTCCGGAAAAAGAAATTTTAGTTTTCAGGAAGTACGGAGTCCACATCCTTTCATTCAGTCATAATATTCCGGTTTCCCTCGGAGCAGGAAAATCCTATGAACTTCAAGCTCGTAACTTTCAATCTGGGAATCATCACCGCGCTCATAACAACTTTTATGATATTCTCGCTGGTGTGGGCACTCCCCTGCCTCGGCGGCGTTTGGAAGTACGAGGCAAACGGGGTTTGGGCGCTTTGCGTCTCCATTTTGATGACCGGGCTTTTGAGTTTTCTCTTCTTCCGGTTCGGTCACACTGCGCGAAAAGACCGGGTTTTCCGCCGTGAAGCGATTGCCACGGTGGGCCTTGGATGGATCTGCGCCTGCGCTTGCGGGGCTTTCCCGTACATTCTCAGCGAAATTCCGCGAGATGTTGCGGAGGATGGAACCCCCATCCCAATGACGGTCGTGGACGCTCTTTACGAATCGGTCTCCGGTCTGACGACGACCGGTGTTTCCGTCGTTCAAACGCAGGATATGCCGGAACTAATGCCTCGGACGATTTTGTTCTGGCGGTCGCTTACCCACTTCATTGGTGGGGTGGGGATCGTCGTTTTGCTCGTTGCTCTGCTTGATACCGGTATGGCGGGCCGACTTTTGGTTTCGGGGGAGGTCACAGGACCTAAACAGGCCATTCAGGGGGCGCGGATCCAGATGGTGATCCGGCGCACGATGGAGGTTTACCTCGTACTAAATGTCCTGCTCATTTTTTCATTGCACGTATGTGGATTGACATGGTTTGATTCGCTCAGCTACTCGTTCGGGACGATCTCGACTGGTGGGTTGGCCCCACATTCTTCGGATCCCCAGTTCTGTGTGTTAAATTCACCAGCAACGCAGTGGGTCATGAGCACATTTATGCTGATTTCTGGTGTAAATCTTCTGTCGCTTTACTTTTTCGCTCACGGAAACTGGAAACCGCTCTTGAAGAACAGTGAATGGCGTTGCTACATGTTGATCGTGCTGATTGCCACGCTAACGATCGCCTTCAAAGAAGCCTCCTGGCATGGGGTTGGAATTCTGAGCACCTTGCGGAACAGTTTCTTCCACGTCGCTTCCTGTATTACAACGACTGGTTATGTGGTGGATGATTACACTCAATGGACACCCGCGGCTCAGATGGCTCTTTTTACTTTGATGTTCATTTCAGCCTGCTCAGGAAGTACTACCGGCGGTATTAAAGTTGTGCGCTATATCCTGCTCGTAAAGATTTTGAACATCGAAATGGAGAAAATATACCGTCCCTCGATCGTTCATCCGCTTTATTATAATGGCGAGCGTGTACGTGACCAGTCGATCGTCAGTGGGGTACTCCAGTTTTTTTGCCTGACATTTTTGACCCTGCTTTGTACATGGATCCTGCTCATGTTCATTGAGCCGGATTCCATTTGGGCACATCATACTGCTACGGCGACAGGGAAGGCGGGAGATTTGCTTGCCGTAGCGGTTTCCCACTTCGCAAATGTTGGGCTGGGAATGGGCGAGTTCGTCGTAAATCATTCCTTTGGTGACCTGACACAAATTTCCAAATTCCTCCTTTTGTGTGTCATGCTTTTAGGGCGTTTGGACTTTTTCGCAATTTTGCTCCTTTTCTCGCCAGCATTTTGGAAGCGGTAATTCAGTATTTCAACCTTCATATTCAAATTACATGAGCAGACTTTGGGCCATCGGCGACATTCACGGCTTTTCCCTCGCTTTTTCCAGACTTTTGGACACGATCCAGCCGGAACATGACGACATGATCGTTACACTCGGCGATTACATCGACCGTGGGCCTGACTCGCGTGGGGTACTCGACCGTGTGATCCGTCTCAAAAAGGAATGCCAGCTTAAAACTCTGCGCGGTAACCATGAGCAAATGCTTTTGGACCTTCTCGCCCGGGAGAAAAACGGTACACTTTACACGCCCATCTGGAAGAGTTTTTTCTCCAAAAAGCAGGAACTCCAGCTCAAAGACTGGCTGGACCTCGGAGGACGGCAGACGCTTCAATCGTATGGACCGTTAACGACGCGCATCTCGCAAATTCCACAGGAGCATCTTGATTTTATGGCTTCGACGGAGCTTTATTTCGAAACAGCCGACTTCCTTTTCATGCACGCGGCTTATGTTGCCGAGCTTGAAATGGCCGCTCAACCCCAGGAAATGCTTCTTTACCACCGCCTCCGGGTTTCCGTTCCGGGGCCTCACATTTCAGGGAAAAAAGCCTACGTTGGTCATTCCGCCCAGAAATCCGGTGAGATTTTGGACTGTGGTCATCTGGTCTGTATTGACACGCGCCTGTACGGTGGTGGCTGGCTGACGGCCGTAGAAGTTCAAACCGGCGAAACGCTCCAGGTTGACGCGGGCGGAAGGTTTCGGCATTGAATTTTCGTTTTATGTCCCAGTTCAAGTTAGGGGTTTTCGGATTTTTTAAAGATTTTCTCCCTTTTTCCGAAAATTTCCCCATTTCTCTATTGGCTAAATGCGTAAAATAGGCTATACTCTTTTTATAAATTTTCGCATTTTAACACGAATGGAGAGTAATCATGCGTTCTTTTTCAAAGGGTTGGGACCTTGTGCTTTTTGCCGTTTTATTCGTCATTAGTCCGCTTTTTGTTTCTGCGGCCGAGGACGTGAGACCGTACCTCGTCACCAAAGATAACGGCCCGTGGTTCATTTCCGTTTATGTTTTTTCGGACATTAATGCGGAACTGGCTGCAGATCAGGCGGTTCGTTTGACCCGGGAACTGCGTGAAGATTTTAAACTCCCCGCCTTCATCTACGTCAGAGAATCAGAGGAAGGCAAGACGATGGAAGGCCGCCCGTACTACGTCGTGGACCCCAATAATCCTGACGCGAAACCGCAAATTTCCACGAAATACCACTACTTAAACCCATCAGCGTCGCACGAATTCGCGGTTCTGGTCGGTAATTTTGCATCGGTGGAAGACCCCCGTGCCGCGAAAACTCTGGCCCGGATCAAGACGCTTCAGCCGAAGTGCCTGGCTAATGTTCCTTCCAGAAATCCGGCTGACCCGGAAAATCGCCAGCCTCTTTCCCGTGCGTTCATGACATCCAACCCGCTTCTGCCTCGTGATTTCTTTGTTTCTCCGGGTTTGGACCCTGTGGTTCTGGCCGCGAACAAAGACATTAAACGCTACTCACTGCTCGACTGCCCGGGAAAATACACGGTTCAGGTCGCGGTTCTGAAGGGCGTCACGACCCTCAACCAGCAGCGTATCGCCGAGATCCAGGCCAACGACTCGAAAGGTCTTTCCATTAAAGGTCAGACGCTCAGTGATGCTGATGAAAAAGCGATCCTTCTCTGTGAAGGATTGCGCGCGAAGGGTTACGAAGCTTACGTTTTCCGCGATCGGTACGCCAGCATCGTGACGATTGGAAGTTTTGATTCCGTTGGAAGTGAAGTAAACGGTCAGTTCACGTTCAGACCCGAAATCCTTCAAATCATCAAAACTTTCAGCGCTGGTACCGACCCGACTCAGGCAGGAATCGCGAGCATCAAACGTAAAACCCTCGCAGAAATTCCCGGAGGTAAGGCCCCCAGGAAAGAAGCCGCAAACATTCTGTTCGACCCGATGCCTCGCGTGGTTCAGGCCCCGAAACGTCCGGTCCTGAAATGATCCGGAAACGCGTTTGAGGCGTAAGTAATACTTTCCTCGAAGGCCCCGCTTGAGTGAAAATTCAGGCGGGGTCTTTTTTGCCCCTCCCCCTTTTGTGAATTCTTTTTTCAGGTATAATAGAGAAAAAATCTGATAAAAAATTAACCATTTCAAGGAGGTTTCGAAATGAAAGTCGCCAATATTCGCACGAATCGCGGCCTGATCCGCTTCCAGCTCTTCACCGATGAGGTCCCGCGCACCACGCAGAATTTCATCGATCTGGCCAACAAAAAATTTTACGACGGGATCAAGTTCCACCGCGTCATCGCCGATTTCATGATCCAAACCGGCGACCCGACCGGAACCGGCCGCGGCGGACCAGGATACAAATTCAACGACGAGTTCCACCCGAACCTGCGTCACGACGGCCCGGGCGTCGTATCAATGGCAAACGCCGGCCCAAACACGAACGGTTCGCAGTTTTTCATCACGCACGTCGCCACGCCGTGGCTTGACGACCACCACTCCGTTTTCGGAAAGGTCATTGAAGGTCAGGACGTTGTGAATGCCATCCGCCAGGGCGACGTCATGGAAGAAGTTTTCATTACCGAAGAATAAGCATTTAATTATGAATTATGAATTTTGAATTATGAATTGGACCGATCTCCGACTCATGATTTCTTTTAATTCATAATTCATAATTCTTCATTCATAATTAGTTATGCGTATCGTCATCATGGAAACCGGCTCGTTTGGCGTGCCGAGTGTACGGAAGCTTTATGAAAGCGGGCACGAAATCGTCGCGTTGGTGACCAAAGTCAAGCCGGAAATCAAACCCGGGCGTGAACCGATCCCAGACCCGGAAGTCGTACAGATCGCCGAGGCGCACGGAACGCCGATTTTGCGTTTTCCGAAGATCAAAGCCCCCGAGGCAGTCGCACAGCTCAAAGCGCTCAACGCGGACCTTTTTTTCATCTGTGACTACGGCCAGATACTTTCCCCGGAAGGAATTCAGGCGGCACGTCTGGGCGGGATCAACCTTCACGGATCGATCCTTCCCCGCTACAGGGGCGCAGCGCCGGTGCAGTGGACCGTCCTGAACGGCGACAAAATCGCTGGCGTGACGGTGATCCATCTCACGCCCGAGGTGGACGCAGGGCCCGTTTTTTCCGTCGTGAAAACCGAAATCGGGGACGACGAAACGGCCGACCATCTGGAAGCGCGTCTGGCGGAACTGGGCGCCCCGGCGGTCCTGGACGCGGTCGAGCGTCTTGCCCGTGACCCGGACCACATCGCTTCGGCCATCACGCAAGACCACGCTCTGACCTGCGGTGCGCCGAAGCTCAAGAAGTCGATGGGTGAGATCGACTGGTCGGCCTCCGCGGTGGAGATCCGAAACAAAGTCCGCGCTCTGGAGCCCTGGCCACGGACGTTCACGACGTGGCAGAAATCCCCGAAAAAACCGCCCATGCGGCTGATCCTCCTCCCGGTGCCGGAGATTCTTTCGATGGAAGTTCCGCCGGGAACGGAGCCGGGGACGGTTCTGGCCGTCGGCGAGATGCTGGCGGTCGCGACGGGGAACGGCGTGCTGGGCATTCGTCACCTTCAACCGGCCGGCAAGAAACCGCAGACTGTAGCGGAGTTCCTTCTCGGGAATGCGATCCAGCCCGGGTCGGTTTTGCGTTGATCATTAAACATTTAATCGAGACTCGAGCAGCATCATGAAAAATTTAGCGGTTTTCGTTTCGGGCGGAGGGACCAACCTCCAGGCGATCATCGACGCCGTTCAGGACGGCAGACTCACGGGCGTGCAAATCGTTGCCGTGATCAGCAGTTCACGTAAAGCGTATGCCCTTGAACGGGCCGCGAATGCCGGGATCCCCTGCTTCTGCTTCGTGCCGAAGGAGTATGAAAACACGGAAACGTACACCGATGCGCTTCTCGAAAAGCTCGCGGAGCTCAAGGTCGATCTGATCGCGCTGGCCGGCTGGCTGGTCGTGCTCGATCCGCGCATCGTGCAGGCGTACCAGTACCGGATCGTGAACGTTCACCCGTCGCTCATTCCATCCTTTTGCGGAAAAGGGAATTACGGGATCCACATTCACGAAAACGCCCTGAGCCGCGGCGTGAAAATCACGGGCGCGACGACCCACCTGATCGATGATGGGACGGACACGGGCCCGATCGTGATCCAGAAAGCCATTCCGGTCGAGGATGATGACACGCCCGAGACGCTGCAAAAGCGCGTGATGGAACAGTGTGAGCACGTCATTCTGCCTGAAACGATCCAGCTCATGGTGGAAGACCGTCTCATCGTGGAAGGCCACCGGGTAAGGATCCGGGAAAAATAAAAGGGGGGCCCAAAACGGCAAACCAGTTCCAAAGAGCAAATCTTACCCGCCTCAAACCCTGATTTAAACACGGATTTTCACGGATTGGAAGGATTTCCACGGATTTTTTTGTAGAAGGTTTCCATTCAAAAACGAAATCCTTTTAATCTTTTTAATCCGTGAAAATCCGTGTTTAAATAAAAGTGGGAAGTGGAAATGGTCTGGTGTTTAAAATGGATTGGTTTGCAAAACTCCCTTAAAATCTTTTTCAGGAACCAGAAACAATAAAAAACGCCGCCCGGTTTTTCGGACGGCGTTTTTGTGTTCTCGAGGTTGATCGTTTTCTCAGGCGGCCGCGGACGACCGCCATTTCAATCACTCAATCAGAAGTTGAGGTAGAAACGAACGATCAGACCAGCGGCAACGACGGAGACCATCGACATCAGCTTAATGATGATGTTGAGGGACGGACCAGTCGTGTCTTTGAAGGGGTCGCCGACGGTGTCACCGACAACGGTCGCTTTGTGGACGTCAGACTTCTTGCCCATGCCTTCGCCAAGAGCGCCGGTTTCGACGTACTTCTTCGCATTGTCCCACGCACCACCAGCGTTCGCCATATAAACAGCGACGCAGAAACCAGTGGTCAGAGCGCCGACCAACAGACCAATGACGCCCGTGACGCCGAGGAACAGACCAACGACGATCGGGAGGATCAGACCCAGCAGAGACGGAACGATCATTTCCTTCTGAGCGGCCTTCGTGGAAATGGCGACCGGTTTCTCATAGTCCGGTTCGTTCTTGTATTCCATGATGCCCGGGATCTCGCGGAACTGACGACGGACTTCTTCAACCATACCGTGAGCGGCACGGCCAACAGCCAGCATCGTGAGAGCGCCGAACACGAACACGGCCATGGCGCCCATGAAGATACCAACGAGGACTTTCGGGTTCAGCAGGTTGCAGGAGTAGAAGTTCATCCAGTCCATCATGTTAGCGGACTTGACGGTCGTCATATCGACGGCTTCACCTTCGTCGTAGGTCACGAAAGGAATGACTTCCGCAGCTTCTTTGGTGATGAGGGCAGGACCCTTTTTGCAGTCTATCGCTTTCCAGGCTTCATTGGATTCACCCCAAGTGTGCGCGGAACCTTTGTAAGTCATAGCGCCATCGTTCGGGTTGTTGACCTGGTTCGGCATCACAAGGTAGGATTCCGGGAAGTACTCGGACTTGCTGCCCGTCTTCGCGGCTTCCGTAGCCTCTTTACCTTCGTACTTAACGACGAAGTTCGGAGCGACTTTGTAGTAACCGGCTTCAGCGTCGGTGTTTTCCAGCTGCATGACAGCCGTGGCGCCCCAACGCTCGAAACCAACGCGGACTTCTTCGACGTAAGCAGCCAGAAGAGCCAGAGCGGTCAGAGCGGCAGAACCAATGGCGAAACCTTTACCGGTCGCAGCCGTGGTGTTGCCGAGGGAGTCAAGAGCGTCGGTGCGTTCACGAACTTCCGGCGGAAGCTCGGACATTTCAGCGTTACCGCCAGCGTTGTCGGCGATCGGGCCGTAAGCGTCGGTGGCAAGCGTGACTCCCAGCGTGGAGAGCATACCAACGGCAGCGATACCAACGCCGTAAAGACCAAGCGCGAAGAGTTTCACTTCAGCGAAGTTGAAGCCCGTGGCGAAACCGAACGCGAGGATCGTGGCAATACCAACGATGACGACCGGAGCCCACGTGGAGAACATACCTTCCGCAATACCAGCGATAATGACCGTGGCCGGGCCGGTTTTGCCCTGGTCGGCAATCGCCTGGGTCGGTTTGTATTCGTAAGAGGTACGATATTCGGTCCACTTACCAATCAGCCAGCCGGCGACAAGACCGGTGATGACGGACAGACCGATCTGTTTCGCGGAACCTTCCATCATCTTGTTGGCGATGATGTAAGAAGCGATCGCGATGATGATCGACGGGAAGTTCACGCCTTTGCCCAGAGCTTTGAGCAGCGTGCCCTGGTCGGCTTTTTCGTCCGTGCGGACGAGGAAGATACCAAGGATGGAGAGGATGATGCCGACTGCCGCGATCAGGATCGGGAGGAAGAGGGCTTTCATCTGGATCTCAGCGCTTCCGCCCATAGCGGCGTAGGCGGCAACGCCCAGCGCGGCGGAAGAAAGGATCGAACCGCAATAGGATTCGTAAAGGTCTGCGCCCATACCAGCAACGTCACCGACGTTGTCACCGACGTTGTCAGCGATAGTGGCCGGGTTACGGCGGTCGTCTTCCGGAATACCGGCTTCGACTTTACCGACGAGGTCAGCGCCAACGTCAGCGGCTTTGGTGTAGATACCACCACCAACACGGGCGAACAGGGCCTGCGTGGAAGCGCCCATACCGAAGCAAAGCATCACGACCGTGATTTCAGCAAGGCTCATTTCCCAACCGAATTTCGGGAAGATCCAGTACAGAGCGCCGAACCAGAGGACGATGTCCAGAAGGCCAAGACCGACGACGGTCAGACCCATGACAGCGCCGGAACGGAAGGCGACCTGAAGACCCTGGTTCAGGGATTTCATCGCGCCAGCGGCGGTACGGGAAGAAGCCCACGTCGCGGTTTTCATGCCGCACCAGCCAGCCAGACCGGAGAAGAAACCGCCGGTGAGGAAGGCGAACGGGACGATCTTGTTCTGAACGTGGAGGCCATAAGCCAGGAACCACAGGAAGCAGAAGATCACAACGAAAGCCCAGAAGACCACTTTGTACTGCTGCCACAGATAAGCGTTCGCGCCTTTGCGGACGGCGGCGGCGATCTTCACCATTTCTTCGTTACCTTCGTCAGCCTTCATCATCGTGCAGAAGAAGCTGCGAGCGAAGAACAGAGCCAGGACCGCAGCGGCCAAAGCGGCAACCCAGAATTTGCCGAACGTGGAATTGAAAACGAAACGATCGCCAGCAACGGTTTTGCACGGGCAATCAACACACTGGCAGTTTTCACCGCAAGTGCATTCTTTGCCTTCTTTGCACGGGCAAGTCGGAGCGGCTTCAACAGCGGCTTCAGGAGCAGCAGCGGCTTCAGCAGTAGGAGCTTCAGTAGCCGGAGCTTCAGCGACAGGCGCTTCAGCAGGTGCAGCTTCAGCAGGTGCAGCTTCAGCAGGTGCAGCTTCAGCAGGTGCAGCTTCAGCAGGTGCGGCTTCAGCAGGTGCGGCTTCAGCAGGTGCGGCTTCAGCAGGTGCGGCTTCAGCAG
>SAMEA3663299__coassemble_92_pt1 | contig 57710 bp, 39 predicted proteins | sample SAMEA3663299__metabat2_low_PE_003 | metagenome-assembled genome bin SAMEA3663299 (sample SAMEA3663299) | pig gut metagenome | biome: pig gut; feature: pig-associated habitat; material: faeces | place: China | collected 2013 | reverse complement strand
CGATGGTAGTACTGCAAGTGCGAGAGTAGGTATTGCCGGTTTTTTTATTTTAAAGAGTGGAGTTAGGAGTTAGGAGTTGGGAACGCCTTCGGCTTTTATGGGTTAAAATCTTTCTGGAACGTCTTGATTCTTTATTTTTTTCTCTTTTTTTTCGGTTTTCTTGTTGAAATTTCAGATCTTTGGTTTAAAATATTAACATAAGAATCCCTTGGGCTGATGTTTAGGACCGTTGGGACTCGATGGACGACCTTTAAAAAGGATAAATGTGATGAAGATTTCCTGTTTGAGCAAATACGTTTCCGTTCTCATTTTGATGTTTGGTTTCCGCCCGGCCCTTTTGGCGGACACGACCTTTACGTGGCAGCGGGGTGAGAATGTGGTCACCTCGGAATCTACGAATTTGCAGAGTTCCTCTTACGGCAGTTCTTTTCAGAATAACGACATTATAACGATCTATACCGATGTGACGACCTCCAGTGGTCAGTTCAACGCGAACGGGATCGGCGCCGACGGTCAGATCACGATCCAGTCGGCGACGCCCGGTACGCAGGTCACGATCACGTGCGAAACGGGTCAGCGTTTTTGCGACTACGCTCACGGCACGTACATCCTTTCGGACCTTCATTTTCTCAATTTCGGCAAGTCGAACGACGGCGGCGCGGTCTTTTACCGCAATGACGCATCCCCCACCACGTTTGTTCTTTCGAACGTCACGGCTGAAAACGGCATCGCCAACAACGCCTCGGCCTTCCGTGCTGCGACCGGGATGACGGTTTCCGGCACCGCTCAGTTCCTGAACAATACCGTTACTTTGGACGGGGCCGCGGTCCTTACGACTGCCGGCGGGAACATGACCTTCCAGGGCGCGGGCTCGAACATCACGTTCACGGGTTCGAAGTACAAAGACGGCAGCGGGAATCTCTCGGTCGGCTACGACGTTTCGGCGACCAACATCGCTTTCAACGACGCTGGAACGTACTCGCTCGGCGGCGGGATCAAAGCCAACGGGGCCGTGACTATCAACGGCGCCAGCGTCACACTGGGCGAGGATTCCAAATCGGCCATCTCGGGCAAAACGACCGTTCAGGCCGGCACGCTGACGCTGAACTCCACGAACTTTACCACGTCCGGGGTCGAGGTTTCGGCGGATGCGGCGCTGGTGACGAAGGGCCTGACTGCTCCCCTGACGAACAACGGCACGACCACGCTGACTTCAGCTTCCGCGACCATTACGAATCTTGCCGGAACGGAAGCGGCGGCGACGATTTCGTGGGATCCGGCCGTCACGGGCGCGAAGTCGCTCACGCTGAACAACACCGCCGACACGAGCTATGCCGGGACGATCTCAGGCGACGTTTCCGTCACGAAAACCGGCGAAAAAACACTGACTTTTCCGGAAGGTGTCGCAAATGCGGGCATTAATTTCACGATTTCCGAAGGAGCCATCGCTCTGGGAGCGACCGACAGTACGACGATTTACACGATTGCGGGAGACGTGACGCTGGATGGCGGTTCTTTTGTGATCCGGAGCGCAAACGCTGGTACCGTCGTAAAAGTCGCGAATCATGTTTACGTCACGGAAAAAGGCGGATCGATCGGCATTACGGGGTCCCGCGCTTATGTGAATGGCATTCTGGCCGCTCCCGATGCGGATACGTCGAACACGACGGTGTATTTCAATGGCGGGCGCGTTTTTATTAACGGGACGTCCACCTACAAAGGTTTCGTCGAGGTGAACGCAGGCTGGAATCACTTCTCCAATGAGTCCCTTGCATCTACGAAGGGATTGGTCCTTAACGGCGGTACGGTTCAATTTTATGGCGAAAACCCGGGCGGCGGTACGGCTACCAATTCGCTCAGTGTGCCAATTTACATGAAGGGCAGTTCCGCCCTCCAGTGCGGCTGGAACAATACGTTCAACCTGAACGGGACTCTCACGGATCTGGACGGGGCCGACCTGACGAACAAACGGCTGACCATCAACAAGGACTCGGGCTACGTGGTTTTCAACGGCGAGGTCAACACGAAAGCGATTTTGTACCTCAGCGATAACGCGAAGATCGGTGGTGCGAATGACGCGACGTTCGGAGGTCTTTCAGGAACGGCGACCGATAAAGGCCTGACGCTTTCCGCCGCCACGACGAAAAACCTGACGCTGAACGTCCCGGCCGGTACTTCGCCGAGCTATGCGGGCCAGCTCACTTCGGCGTTCAACCTCGTGAAAACCGGCGCGGGAACGCAGACTTTCGCGACGACCGGCATCGGTTCCTCGGCGACTCCGCTGAACTCGCTGACGATCCAGGAAGGTTCCGTCAAAATGACCGGCGGCGCCCCGATCTACACCAACGCGCTGACGCTCAACGCGGACGGGACGCTCGAATTCGGGACGGGCACGTACAACATCCAGACCCCGTCGATCACCTCGAACGGCGGCCAGATGGTGTTGGCGTTCAATTCTGCGACGGATTATACCCAGCTTGATTTCACGGGAAGCACATTCAGCACCTTGGGCGACGGCATTCTGGGCCTCGACCAGTCCGCCTACACGCTGGAACAGTTCAAGGAGTACGAGATCGCGAAGAACGTCCCGGCGATGGCGGAAGATTTCAACTACCAGGCCCTCCTTGGTGGCGACAGTTACGGCTTCAGCCTGAATCGGGTCGGCGATTCGCTCATCCTCCAGATGGATAATAACGCGGTCCCGGAACCTGCGGCGTGGCTGATTTTGCTGCTGGGAATTCCCATGCTCTTGCAGCGACGTTAAAATAATGCGGAATTCGGAATGCGGAATGCGGAATTGGGAAAGCTGAGGGTTTTCTGTGGGTTGAAGTCTTTCTGAAACGCACGTTACGCGAAGCGCCAATTCCTCATTCCTCATTCCTGATTGGGACGACGTTTTCCGCGTCGTCCCTGTAAATTTCTCTTGACTTTTCTCGTGAAATCGGCTAAACTGAAAACGTTGGAATTACCCCTTTTTCCCTTTGGAGGTTTGTATGAAACGTGCCGTTTTCGCCTTTCTTGTACTGGTTTTTGCTCTTTCTCTGGTTCAGGCCCAGGTCAACGTTGATGAGGGGATCGAGCTGGCGGCGGGGTACATCATCGCGAATACCAGCGACGCGGGCCGGCTGGCCTATGAGCGCCACGTGAACCCCAGCATTCTGCCGAACGTGAACCGGTACAATATTTTACGTCATGCGGGAACGATCTACTCGACGCGCCTTTACGAAGAGGTCAACCCGAACAATCCGAAAATGCACGCGGCCCGGCTGCGTCTGGCGGATTACCTGCTCAAGAACTACTGCATCGAAATCCAGGATGGAATGTGCACCATCGTTTCGACCCCGGAAGAGGAAAGCGTGCCGGAGCCGCAGGCCAAGGTCGGGGCTGTGGGGCTGGCGCTGCTCGGGATCACGGACCTGGTCGCTGAAGGGGTGGTGCCGCTTGAAACCGTTCAGGGAATGGGTGATTTCATCCTGTACATGCAGAAGGAAGACGGAAGTTTCTGGTCGAAGTACGTCTATTCGACGAAGTCCTGCGACGGCGGGTTCATCTCGATGTACTATCCCGGCGAGGCGGCGCTTGGGCTGCTTTACCTCTATGATGTGGACCCGCAGGAAAAGTGGCTCGATGGGTGCAAGAAGGCGCTCTTTTTCCTGGCCAACTCGCGAAAAGATCTGAAAGTGGTACCCGAATTTGACCACTGGGCGATGCTGGCGACGCGGAAGCTGCTCGAAAATCCGAAGAATGGCCTCACGCCCGATGAAAAGAAACGGCTCATTTTCCACGCGCGGCAGATGGCGGAGATGGTCCTCCCGACGCAGATCTTGAAGCCGGAAAACCTCATCGCGGACGGCTCGATGGGCGGGAACATCAGCCCGTGCAGCAACGGAACGAAGGCCGAGGGACTGGTCGCGATCTACGCCGTCATGAAAGACGACCCGGCCCTCCAGAAAAAGATCCTCGCGGCCCTTGACCGGCTTTGCGGGTTCCTGCTCCGCGCTCAGATCCAGGGCGATTATCTCCGCGGCGGTTTTCCGTCTTCGGCGGCCTGGCGTCTTCCGGGAGGCCCGAAAAAGGCGTACATCGTCCGGATCGACAACGTCCAGCACATCATGTCGGCGTGGATCAATTACCGGAAAATCAAAAGGAAATAAAACCCCAAAGAACATTAAATATTAGAGTAAGATCCTCCTTGACGTGTCTGTCGGCAAAGCCAACGCTACGAAACAGGGAGGATCCGTTCTTTGTAATGTACCTTTAATACCCCATTCTCAATTAACTTGACTGGTGAGAAACTGAAACTTTCCAATCTGACCTTTCAGGAAATAAAGTTTAGTTTCTAAGGCCAATCATCTCACGAAGATTTCTCTCAGATTTATAACTCAAACCACTCTCTCGCAAATTGTTGAATACCGTTTCAAAAAAATTCCTTTCTTCTTCATCAGATATGATTTCCGTCGGAGTATGAATAAAATTGAAGACTTTTTGGACATTACCTCCTTTTTGAGCGAAAAGAATTAATCCTTTTAAATAATCATCCAGTGCAGTTTCGACTACTCCCATTAATTGTTCAAGCATTGGATAGAAGATATTTTCCAAATTTTCCATAAACACACCCGTGTTCTCCATCCAATTCTGCAAATGAGCAGAAAATTGATCAATATTATTTGAATCAAGTTCATCCCTAAATCCAGAGTATGCAGCCGCACCAAGACATCCAAGTTCACCACCAAAAAAACCTGCAGCAAATGCAAGAATTCCTTCCAAGATCCCGGTACGTTCGAGCGGAGCCCTCCATTTGGGGAATAACTCACACATTGCATTATATTCATTAATGATGTTATTTTGCAATGGGATCAAGCTGTACACTTGATTATATAAATTGCAACAAATGTCGTTTAAGTGTTGTTTCGGCTCCCGTGCCCAGTCTGAGCCTAAATAAATCCTGTAATCGGGAAAAGCCTTCTCACAAAGTTCTATCAATTGGCCCAATGATGAACATATGGTATTATAGAGATTGGAATTCCAGGATTGTATATCATTATCGTTGAGCACAGTGCTTGCCTCTGAAAAGGCGTTTTCAAAACAACTTACACGTTCATCTGGCTGAGAATAGTCATTCAGACTTTCAATAGCTTGACCAAAAAAATAACAAGCGATATGAAAAGGGTTTAATCTCATGTGTACACAGAGGCATTCTTTATAAAAAAGGAGAATGTCCTGGAAGTCATTTTTTATTCGCAAAATAGCATTGTGATCCTGTGTCGAAGCAGGTTGAGGCCGTGAATATACAGGAGGCTTTGCTTGTTCAAATATACTATCAGGGGAAATCCATGAGGAAGTGCCTTCCTTTTGAATTGTTGCATTATGCAAACGCCCTTCAAGATACCAGGTTTGTAGAACTCTTGTAGAAATAGGGCCATAAAAATCTCCTTCATAGGTTCTCACAAACCAGTTTTGAGGTTGAAGACTTTTGGCAGAATTGACAGACAGACTTGTGTTTGACGTTTTTTCAGGAACGTAAACGATTGAATTACATTTAGGACATGTAATTTTTCTCCCTGCAAACGTATCAGGCGCGTTTAGTCTGTGACCATGAGGACAAAAAAATTGGATGCTCATATTTAAACTCAAATCCAAAAAAGGTCTTTTTATTATAAAGAACGATGAGCTGTTACACTCTTGATAAAAATTATATTATAAATTAGAAATTCGCATTGTCAAGTGTTTTACAGGGGGGATTTAGATAAAAAAAATCAAAAAATCTCCCCCCAAAAAAAATGTCAAATGCGGCAGATAAGATACACAATTCTACATCAATCAAGCAGTTCCGCCAGCGCGTCTTCCAGCTTGCGGTAGTCGTTGACGGTGAAGAACCGGATGTCGGAGTTATAGACCTGCTCGTCGTTTCCGCCGATGCCGTAATCGTCGCCGACGTAAGCGACTTCGTCGTGCGTCAGGCCGTGGGCTTTGCAGTACTGGTCCAGGGCATAGTATTTATTGTACGGGTACGGCGCGATGTCGAACGAGCTGGAGCCGCCGATGAAGACCGTGCAGCCGGGAAACGCCGCCACCACGTCGTCGTACATCACCTTGCGCTTGGAGCGGTCCGGGTCGAACGCCAGTTTGTCCTCGATCTTCGCCTTGGTCCCGAGCAGCGGGAACGTGATCATTCCCGAGGCGTGGAATTCGACCGCCTCGCCAGCGTAATCGGTGTAGCCGTATTTCTTTCTCAGGGTGTCACATTCTCTCAGTGCGTGTTCCCGGTCCGGCTCGCAGTGCGCGTCCTCGATGATGTCGAGGGTTTTCGTCTCGGGATTGTAACGGGAGACCTGCATCCCGTAGTTCCCGATGACGTCGATCGGGAAGCCGTCCATCTGCCCGAAAATACGCAGACACGCGCCGGCGCCGACCATCAGAAGCTGGTACTTCTTCGCGAGACGTTCCAGAACGGAGCGGTTCTTCTCTTCGAGCGGCGTGCGGTGCTGGGTCAATGTTCCGTCGAGGTCAAAAGCGATGAGTTTGTATGGCATGGTGTACTCCTGAAATATTTGGAAAATACGGGGACGATGCTTCCAGCGTCGTTTCCGTAAAGTAATTTCCTTAACTTGACGGGGGGACGCCGGCCCTCAGAATCTTTGACGACGCTGGAAGCATCGTCCCCGTATTCTTTCATTAGACCATAAATCAAAGAACTTTTCAAGGGGGAGCAGGGGAGAATTTAACGAACCCGGCAAGAACCTTTAAAATCAAAACAGCGCAGAGAAAACCCTGCGCTGCTTCGTGTGGTATCGTGGTATAGGGCGGACACTGGGATAAGGGACTCCTATTTAATTGGTTACCATTCAGAAAAGTTATTTCTTTTTCAATACCTACTCTATCGGCATAAAAAGATTTAACCCAAATAAAAAAACAAAATTTCAGTTTGCGCTGGTTGTGAAACTCAGAGAAAATGAAACACATAGGCAATTTGAGAGGAAATAAATCCCTGCCTGCATCAAAATAAAGAAGATTTTCGTGAAATCAGGAAAGATTTTCTAAACTTCCGAACTGCTCAGAAGAAAAAGTACACCCTACAGGGTTCGAACCTGTAACCTTCGGTTCCGTAGACCGATGCGCTATCCAATTGAGCCAAGGGTGCAAAAAAGGCGCCTTTGCCCTTCCAGACAAAGACACCCCAAAAGGAGAAGTACACCCTACAGGGTTCGAACCTGTAACCTTCGGTTCCGTAGACCGATGCGCTATCCAATTGAGCCAAGGGTGCAGCTTCACGAGGTTTCCCTCAATGATTGCTGACAAGTATAACACGTTCCCTTATTTTTTCAAGGGGGGGATGGTGAATTTTCCTCAAGAAAGTGACCATTCGTCAAAAATTCACGAACGTTTTCAAATGTTTCGATTTTGTTGGGAACCATACAGTGGTCGCCGCGGATTTTTTTCCATTCTTTCGCATTATCGAGCCGGGTCGCGGAAATGGCTAAAACTGCGTCGTTTTCCTCGCCGCCAAAATACCCGTCTTCGCCATAACCCGCGAGGATACCGAACTCGCAGCGTGGAAGTCCGTACTTTTCCTTCATTTCCGGACCTTTCATGGAAAGTTGATCCAGGACCGGGATAAGCAGGCCAAGCGGCCCGGCGTTATGGTCACGAGCGACCTCCGCCCCCTGATTCGGAGGGCAGATTTGAACCAGCCGGCCAATGGGAATGTTTTCCGGGCGTTTGTCGTAATTGCCGAGGAAGTACCGCATAATAATGCTTCCCAGACTATGCCCAACGAAATCCACCCGCTCGGCCCCTTCAAGAGAAGCGATGATTTCCGCGAGCTGGTCGGTAGCCTGTTCGATCGTCACAGAAAACGCTGGGTAGGAAACGTTTAAAACCGCCGTGTAATCGCCGGTTTCACGGAACCAGATCGCCATATTTTCGAGCAGGATCGACCCGGAGGCGAAGCCATGCAGGAGGACCAGAACTTTCCCGGATGGCGCGGGAATTTCCTGCCCGGCGAGGATTTTCTCGCAAAATTCCCGGCTTCCACTCGCCCGGCAGACGCCCAATGGGTCCAGAAGCCGGTACTGATCCGCGAGAATGGACTTTTGGATGTGCCACTCTCCGCGGAATTGTACGTCCTTCCAGAAGAAGATCCCGCCCACGGTCTGCGTGTTGGGCGTCGAATCCAATCCGGGAAGCTGGGCGAGTGCGGGCAGGGCGGTGAGTAGCAGGAAAACGAGGCTGAAAATGAGGCGGTGCTTCATAAAACGCTGACGCAAAAAAGAGTCACGGGGTCTGCGACTGCTCCTTCCAAACGGAGCCCAAAACGGCGCCGCGGTAGTCAAACCCGACTCCGCGCAGGTTTTTGTTGAAAGCGGTGCTTGTGTTCCGGTTGAAAAGCCAGATGCACGGGTAATCATCGTAAATCAGCGTGTGGAGCTTCTGATAAATGGCCATTCGTTTCGGCCGGTTGAACTCTTTCAGGCCCTCGGCGAATAGCTCGTCCACCTGCTTGTTCGAGTAACCGATGTAGTTGCGCGCCTCGCCGGTTCCCCAGATGTTCTGCGAGGTGTAGGGGTCGCTGCCGGCCCCCCAGCCGCTCATCACCATCTGGAATTTGTGCTCCTGCTCGCGCTGGCACAGGACGTTGAACTCGATCGACTGGACGTTGCACTCGATCCCGAGCTGGTGCAAGGTCTGGGCGAAGAGGTTGCAAAGCTCGATGCGCTCCGGCAGCGTCGTGGTCAGGATGGTGAATTTGAACGGGAGCCGCGCCCCTTTCCATTCGTGGTCCAGAAGCCCGTCGTTATCGGAATCGACCCATCCGGCCTCGGTGAGAAGCTCGCGCGCTTTGGCGAAATCCTGCTTGATGTACGGAAGATTAGCCGAGTGCGGGAAGAACGGTGCGCTCTCGGCGTAAAGCCCGCGGCACTGAGTATCGAGGCCCTTCCGGTGCACTTTCAGCATTTCTTCATAGTCGAACGCCATGGAAAGCGCCTTCCGGACCCGAATGTCCTGGAAGAACGGGCATTCCGGCATCATGTTGAACCAGAGGGCGAAGTAGGTCCAGCTCGTTGAAGACGCTTTGGTGTTTTTCTGGTAAAATTCCGGTGTGGCCGCCTGAGTCAGCCAAAGCTCGGGCGTGAGGTCCATCACTTCAATGTCGCCGTTCTTGATCTGCATGAACGCCGTCGCCGGGTCGGGCGAGATCTGGAAGTGGACCCGCTCGATGAACGGCTTTTCACGGACCGCTTTGCCTTTGTACATGTAGAAATTCTCGCGGCTTCGGAAAATGATCGACGTGTTCGGAAGGTGCTTTTCCACGACGTATGGCCCGGCCGTGACCGGATTATGCTCCTGCTCCTGGTGGTAGGGCGTCCGGACGAGCGTCGGGTCCTCCGCGATCGTTTTCTCGTAAATGTGCTTCGGAATGACCGGGAACGAAACGTTCATCGGGCTGATCGGCATCGCCTCCTGGTGGAAGAAAACCAGCGTGCGCTCGTCGTACGCCTTCACGCCAAGAAGGAGGTCCGTCCCGGAACGCATCGCGAAGATCGGAACGGCCGAACTCATGATCACGTTGTACGAAAACTCCCAGTCGTACGCCGTCACCGGCTCGTCATCGGACCAGAGGAGATCGTCGCGGATCACGATTTTGTCCATGAGGTGATCGGCACTCGATTCCCACGAAATGATCGCGTCGCTGTTCCCGACGTACTCCATCGTGTCCTTGCGCATCGACAAAAGGCTGAGCTGCGTGTACTCCATGGCCTCGTAGTCGGGCTGCGTGCTGAAAAAAAGGGGGTTGAATGACCCGACGTCTGCGCTCATGTGGCGGTAAAGCTCCCCACGGTAATCGACCTCCGGTGAGTCCTGATCGGGAGTCATTCCTGCGCGGCTCGGGATCCGCTGAAACGCGTCGATGATCTCGTCGTTGCTCTCCTGCGATGTGTTCTGCATCTTGCGGACCTCATCAAGCGGCTTTTTCGGTTCGGGGGTCGGCGTGTAGTAGTCGTACATCAGGTCGTAGCCGTTCAGGACCGGGTTTGGGAGCCAGCCGCCGGCTTCCTGAGCGAGTTTTTCAACGTCCTCGAGTGTGGCGGGATAGGTGAAATGATTCTCTTCGCGGATGGCGTTTCCCAAGTCACCCAAAACGAACGTGCCGGGAACTTTTTCAGCGGTTTCGGCGGACTGTTCAGCCGGTTGAGCCGATTCGACGGAGGCCGATTCTGATTTGAATACATCCCCAAACGCCCACACGAAAATGCAGAGAGTCGCGAGAATCGCGAAGGTATTAATTGAATTGGCAAAGGTGATTCTTTGATGAATGTTCATGGTAAAACTCTTATGTTTTCAGGGAACGGAGACCGAATCAACGCCGCGTCCTGTAAATCTGGCTTGCTTCCCGGAGTCGGGCTTGTTCTTGAGGGGTAAGACTTTGCATCCCGTACTGCGAAATTTTCCTCAGAAGGGCTTCGACTTCGGCTTCCAGCTTGCGGAATTCCTCGTCGCGGCGCAAGTCGGCTTCACTTGGCGAGGCAGAAGCGTAGCCGTAGGAATCATCTTCGTAGTCGTAGTCATCGTCATCATACGCACGTCTGGGCGGGGGATTGTAAGGCTTGATCCGCGGCCGGCCGTGCCCGAAAATCGAGCAGAAACGGAAGTGGAGCAGGTAGTAAAGGACCGCGAAACCTGCGCCGGCGAGGTGGACGCTGTGCGCGATGTTGGAACCGGAATTTTGCGTTCCCATCAAGTCCAGCACGACGATCAGGATCCCGACGGCAAAAGCAGGCATCGGGATGATCCCCCAAATCAGAAGCATCTGGCGTGGGAAATTGATCGCGAAAAGGATCACGACGGCCGTTACGCCGCCGCTCGCGCCGACGCAGGGAGTCCAGAGCATTTGGAGGAGTTGAGGTTCCGAAAGCTCGTTCGCGTGCATCACCGCCGTCAAGTAGCCGCTTCCTGCCCAGTAGATCCCGCCCAGCAGGATGGAAACCAGGTAGAAAAAGAGGAATTCCCGCTTTCCGTACAGCGCCTCCACTGCCTGCCCGAGGAAGAAAAGCCCCAGCATATTTCCGAGTACATGCCAGACAGAATTTAGATCGTGGCAAAAACCGTATGTCAGAAACCGGTACCAGTGGGTCGGGTGAGGAAAATCGATCGCGCGCAGACAGCACCATTGGGAAATATGCCCCTGAAGAAAAATCGAATCCAAAAGCCACACGACAACGTTAATGACTATGATGTAAAAAAGGGCAGAATGTTCCTGACGATAGGAACCCGTTTGAAAGCCGGAATCACGGTAGTAGTCCCGATCCTGAAAACCCATTTGAACCATCCTTGAAGAAGAGGAAAAAATCAAGTCACAAAATTTTCCCCATTTTACACGATTTTAGGCGGTTTGGCAAGGTGCCGAAAGAAGTTTTTGACCGTTTTTTGAGAATTTTTTTCAATTTTTCATTGACCGATAAAGACGACAACGTCAAAACGGAGGCCTCGTTTCCTCAGCCTCCTGGCGTGTGTGTTCGTGACAGATTTTCGGGTTCAGTGTGTTAGCTCAACGCACGTTAGCGGGGACCTGGACCTGATTGACGCTCTTGCCGGTCGAATCGACCATCTCGTAGCCGAGGAGCTGATTATTTTCGTCGTAAACCGCTACACGGGCGTAACCGCTGGCATCGACCGCGACCGCACCATCTTGCGGAGCCGAAGGAGCTGGAAGCGCCGGGGCCATCGGTGAGGTTTGAGTCTGGGCGACGGACGCGGTACGGTACTGCGTCTGGCTCGGGAGTTTGGCGCTTGGTGCCGGAAGAGGCTGCGTCGTCGATGGAGCCGGAGCAGGCATGACAGAAGGAGCCACATCAGGCGCAGGGGACGGCTGCATTTGCGGCGCGTTCTGAGGAACGGGACGGCCGTTCTGATCCACAAATTCCTGGATTTGGCCGTGGGCTCCGCAAGTCGCGCAGCCGCCGTTGAAAGCGGTCCCGCAGCGCATACGCGCCAGATTGGAGCAACCGCCGTTCGCGTAAACTGGTCCGCAGTAGTCGTACGGCGCGCAGCAGAGGCTGCACCCGGTCGAGAGCCCCGCCAAAACCAAAATTCCAGAGCACAGAATCAGGGAAACGAATTTTTTCATAATTTTATCCTCACACACACGATTTTAAAAGTGAATCCATTCACTTTTGATTTTCTTTTTGAGTATATCGGCCGCAAAATCGTTAAAATTAAGAAAATCTTCGTAAAAGTTAAAAAATATTTTATCGTTAAAGTTTGTGCAGATTAATATCGTGAGAAAAATCGGAGAAAGAAATTGGCGAGCGGTGGCAGTAATGCCACCGTATTTTTGGGAGTGCGGCAATACAGAAGCCGAAGGCTTCCTTTGCCGCTTTCACTTAGCGTTCAAAAAATTTTACGACGAAAAAAGGTTTTCGCGTGAGGTGGATTGGCGAGCGGTGGCAGTAATGCCACCGTATTTTGGAGTGCGGTAATACAGAAGCCGCAGGCTTCCTTTACCGCTTTCACTTAACGGCCGAGAAATATTACGATGAAAAAAGGTTTTCGCGTGGGGACCGCCCAGCGCGCTTCAGCGGCAAATGCCTCTTCGAGGCAGTATTGCCGCAAGGGAAAGCGATGAATGTCGCTGCGCGACTGTATCATCGCACTCCATAAGACCGTCACTCACCCCAGCGCCAGCATATTATTCAGCGCGATCCGGGCGTCGTCGGCGATTTCCTTCGGGACCGTCACGACGTTTTCCAGCGTGCCGTTTTCGAGCTGCTCCAGCGCACGGAAGAGGGCCGGCAGCGTGTTCCGCGCCATGTTCACGCACGGGTGCGGCTCGCCGAGGTGCTGGATCTTCAGCTCCGGATGCGTGTTTTTCAGACGCTCGACCAAATGCGACTCCGTGCCGATGATGAAAGACTCGCCCGGCTGCGCGTTCTGGATCTCCTTGATGATGAACGCCGTGGAACCGGCCGAGGCGCTTTGCGAAACGACCGCCTGCTTGCACTCGGGATGAACGACCAGCCGCGCGTCGGGGTTTTGGGCCTTCATCGTCCGGGCGGTTTCGGGATTCATCTGGTGGTGGACGTGGCAGAAACCCTCCCACAAAATCACGCGGGCGTTTTCCAGAGCCGCTGCCGGCGCGCCTTCTTTTTTCTGCCACAGAACGATCTGCTCTGCCGGGATCCCCATCGCCAGCGACGTATTGCGGCCGAGGTGCTGGTCCGGGAGGAACAGAATGCGGCGTTTCTGGCTCAAGGCCCACTCAAGCACGCGCCGGGCGTTTCCGGAGGTGCAGACCGTTCCGCCGTGACGGCCGCAGAACGCCTTCACGTCCGCCGAGCTGTTCACGTAGGTCACGGGAAGAATTTCGTCCGTATTAATGATCTGGCCGAGGCGTTCCCAGCACTCGTTCACCTCGCGCATCGTCGCCATGTTCGCCATCGGGCAGCCGGAGAGGAAATTGGGGAGGAGGACCGGGACCCGTTTCCCGCCGCGCCGGGCTACTTTCTCGGGACTGTTCGCCAGAATGTCGGCGGTCTCGGCCATGAAATGCACGCCGCAGAAAATGATGGCTTCGCACGTCTCGTTGGAGGCCGCGAGCTGGCTCAGCGCCAGACTGTCCCCCTGACGGTCGGTCAGCGCGATCGTTTCGTCCGGAATGTAGTAGTGCCCCAAAATGAGGAGTTTTTCGCCCCAGCGGGCGCGGGCTGCCTGAAAATCTTCGAGGGTTTCGATTTGCATGGGTGAAGCCTTCATTGGTCTTGAATGATTCGGAAAGTGCCAGATTTTCCTGATTATAAAACTTTTTTCTGAAATTTCAAGTGGAGACTTTCCTTTTTTGTCAAGAAACAGGGAATTAAGTGGAAATTTGACCGGGCCTTAGTACGGATTTTCGATCGCGTCCCCAAGTATCGCGATTTCCTCGATCGTCCAATCTTTCGTAAACTCAAAGCAGGCCGCCATGTAAGGACCGAACACCCAGACGAAAACGGCCGTGGCCAGGAAAACGAAAAAACCGATGGCGGCCAGAAGCAGCGCAAAGTGCAGAAAGTCCTTGATTCGCTTCATCGGAAACCTCATTCATTAAAAAAGTTTGGCCCTGAATGACTTTCCGATTTGGCAGCGCGCAGAAAAAAAGGACGCTGCGGTTTGAACTCAGTACTCGTTCCAAACCCTCGACCAAAAGGGTGCCTTGCGGCGGAATTTTCCTGCTGAAGCACGCAACGCCCTTATGGCGTTACAATTTGCTCCAGTCAGAAACCCCCGGTTTCCCGGTTGGTCACGATTTCTGTTTTTGTTCAAACAAATCGCAGTCTTAAATCAAAATCTCAAATTGAAATCAGGATTTGAGTTCAGGTCCTCCTGAAACGGGGAATTTAAACAAAAAATGAATTCGGTTCGATGTTCACCCTTCGACTGAAATATTATATACGAACTTTTTGAAAAGTCAAGGCTTTTCAGAGAAAATTTCCCCCTGCTTGACAAGAACCGGTTCACGGGGTAAAATGGGTTTTCAGTCATCAGTCACCAGTTTTCAGTTTTCCAACTGACCACTGAAAATTCCCAACTCACCCACTAACCCAAGGAAACCCCCATGAAAAAAATTCTGACTTCTTGCCTCGCCCTTCTCGTTTTGGGCCTTTGCAGTGTACTTTATGCCGAGAATCTGGCGGTCCAGTCCATCTCCGGCCTCGACGAAACGGGCTGGCGCTCCTTCTGGAAACCGCGCTTTGAGGAGAAATTCCGTCAGGCGGAAAGCGGCCCGATCGACATCGTGTTTCTGGGCGACTCCATCACGAATTTCTGGGAAGGAAACGGCTCCGAAGCCTACAAAAAATGGTACGCGGACCGGAAAGTTCTGAACCTTGGCTTCAGCGGCGACCGTACCCAGCAGACGATCTGGATCGTGAAAGACTCCGGGATCCTCGAAAAAATCGACCCGAAACTTTTCGTCCTGATGATCGGCACGAATAACGTGGGCTGGGGTGAAACCAATCCGGCCCAGACGCTCGAGGGGATCCAGACGATCCTGAAGATCGTGCGCGAAAAGAAGCCCAACGCGAAGATCGTTCTGTTCGAGGTCTTCCCCCGCGGCGCGAATAATCAGGACGGAATGCGTCAGCTCGTGAACGAGATCAATAAAGGGATCCCGGCGTTGTGCGACGGGGAGAATATTTTCTTCGCCTCGATCAACTCGAAACTTCTCGAAGCAGACGGCGAGACCCTCACGCGCGACACGATGCCGGACCTGCTCCACCCGGGGCCGAAAGGCTACGAGTACTGGGCCGAAGCGATCGAGCCGTACATCAAAAAATTCGTTGAGAAGTAATCAGAGGAAGTTTCAAAAACCTCCCATTCCAAACACCAGATCCGTTCCAATTTAACCTTTGATTTAAACACGGATTTTCACGGATTCAAAGGGATTAAAATGATTTCGTTTTCATGGATTATAAACCAGGAAAAACATTTAAAAATCCCTTTAAATAATCCCTGGAAATCTTTTTAATCCGTGAAAATCCGTGTTTAAATTGAGGTTTGAATCAGGCAGCGCTTGTGAACTGGAAAAGGGTTTGAGGCTTTTTTGGACTTCTATTAATTAATTTTTCCCTTTCCTTTTTATGGAGTTGATCATGAAAAAAATATTTACCTCCCTGCTTCTTCTTTTCCTCATGGTCGGTTTTGCGGTGGCTGAGGATTTCGACTTTTACGTGAATTTCCACCGCGGCGGCGGCAACGAAAAGCCCGAAAACACGCTGGAAACGTTCCTCTGGTGCTGGAACCTCGGCGTCATTCCCGAGGGTGACGTTCAGTACACGAAAGACGGCGTCCCGGTCATGTTCCACGACTCGAACATTAACCGCATGGTCTGGCAGGTCCCCGAAGAACTGAAGGGCAAAAGAATCGCAGACTTCACGTGGGACGAGATCCGCAAATTCGACGTCGGTTCGCACCGCGGTCCCGAGTACGCCAACCAGCACATTCCGACGATGGAGTCGATTTTCTGCGCGATGGCCAATTTCCCGGAGCGTCTTTTCTACCTCGACGAAAAAGGTCTGACCGAGGAAAACCTGAAGCAGATCGCCGGGCGCGTTCACCACTACGGGATCGAGAAGCAGATGTTCTTCACCTCTGGCAGTTACGACCACATTCTGAAGTGGAACGAGATCTGCCCGGACGGCGTGGGAATGCTTTGGCTCGGTTACGTCTGGACCAAGGACAAAACCGCCAACATGGACGGGCTGAACGCCGTGCTGAACCGGATGCGCGAAACGAATTTCCGGGGCGTGAATCACCTCGTGCTCCACATTCAGGCGGACTTCACCAAAGACGATCCGTTTGAACCGAAAAGCGATTTCATCCGCGATCTGGCGAAGGAAATGAAAGACCGCGGCATTCCGATGGAGTGCATCACCTGGTCGAACGGCCAGAACCCGAAGGTTTACACCGAGCTGATGAAGCTGGGCGTGATCGGTTTCGCGACCGACTACCCGAGCGTCGTGATGCCGGTGGTGGAAGAAGCCCGCAAGAACAAGTAAACGTTCAAGGCGGCAAGCCGTTTTTTTGATGGGATTCCCCGGGGCCGCTCGGGGAGTCCCGGAAGTTTCCCACCCTCTTTTTTCAGGACTCTGCCATGAATCGCTTCCGTTTTTTCTTCGTTTTGAGTCTTTTCGTCTTCACCCTTCCGTTGGCGGCGCAGGCCGACGATTTTCTCGCGGAGAAGATCGTGCCGGATTGGGAAAAGCAGGAGGCCGCGCTCGGCAGAACGCTCGACTCGGCGGAGGCTTTGGCCGACCTGGAAGCCCGTGCGGAAAAACTGGCCGCGAAGCTCGAGCCGGTTTGCGACGTGAAACCGCTCCGCAAGCAGATCGAGGCGGCCCGAAAGTTCAACGCGGAAGGAAGCCGGGAGGCGTACATCGCGCTGCGCACGTCGCTGCGGGACCTCATTTTCGAAAACCCGCTCCTGAAGGGGATCCCGATCGTTTTTCTTCAGGAGGACCGCTACATTTGGCAGCTGATTCACGAGTACAATTCGTTCTACTACCGCTTCACCAACGCGCGAGGCGGCGATCTGTACCAGCTCGACGCGCCGGGAAAATCGTTTGAAAAGCACTCGGTCACCCGCGGCGCCATGCCTCACGGGGTTTTTGCCACGCCGACCCTTTCGTACGACGGGAAAACGCTCTACTTCGCCTTCGCCGACTTCACGAAAGTGGTTCCCGCCGACGCGCCGAAACTCCGTTTCGTGGACATTTGCGGGCCGGAATTCTCCGTGACGCCGGAAAAACTTCACGAGTACCAGAACGAGCCGGCGGGGAAGTTCCACCTCTTCAGTCTTGACCTGGCGACCGGGAAAGTGACGCAGCTGACCGACGGCCCGTACGACGACATCGACCCGTGCGTTCTGCCCAACGGCGACCTGGTTTTCATCTCGACCCGGCGCGGGGGTTTTGCCCGCTGCACGGACGCCTGGGAGCCGGTCCAGACCGCCACGCTGCACAAACTGCACCGGGAGTCGGGCCAGATCGAGTGCCTTTCCTTCCACGAAACGAACGAGTGGAACCCGACGGTTTTGCAGGACGGCCGGATCCTCTACACGCGCTGGGACTACGTGGACCGTGAGGCCGCGCGTTACATGAACCTCTGGATCACGAATCCGGACGGGACCGGCGCCACGGCCCTTTTCGGGAACCACACGGAAAAGATCGTCGCGATGCTTCAGGCCAAAGAAATTCCCGGCTCGAAGAAGATCCTGTTCCTCGGCTCCGGGCACCACCTGGCCGTCGGTGGAACGCTTGGGATCCTGGACCCGTCGCGGACGCGGTTCGACCCGGAAACTTCGGAGGATACGCTGGACTGCATCGAGCGTCTTACGCCCGAGATCGGCTTCCCGGAAACGCCGACCGGGAGGCGGGGGAAGTACCACGTTTCGGAGCGCTACTACTACAGTCCGTACCCGCTCTCGGAGGACTTTTACCTCGCGTCGTACAGTCACGAGCCGAACAGCGGATACCTGGCCCAGGGGCGCGGATACGGGATCCACGGCGAGAGTTACACCGGCTCCGTTCAGGCCGAGGACGCGGGCAAACTGGGCCTTTACTACCGCGACCGGTTTGGAAATCTCGAACTGATTTACGAGGATGCCGAGGTGAGCGCGCGGTACCCGATCCAGCTCAACACGCGGCCGGTCCCGACGGTCGTTCCGTCGCACCGTGACCCCCAGGCGGGCGCGGAGGGGACGCTCGTGCTGACCAACGTTTACGAGTCGCTCGTTCCGCTTCCGAAGGACCGCCCCATCGCGGAAATCCGGGTCTTTGAACTGCTTCCGAAATTTCCCGACCCGAGGCGAGATCGGCCGAAAATCGGTCATGCGTTCGCGGAAAATCCCCGGAAGTTTCTCGGCTCGGTCCCCGTGGAAAGGGACGGCTCCGCGTACTTCAAGGTCCCGGCGCAGAAACCGCTTTACTTCCAGGCCGTGGACGCCGACGGGCGCGCGGTGCAGACGATGCTCAGCGAGGTCTACTTACTCCCCGGCGAGCAGCGCGGCTGCGTCGGCTGCCACGAGCAGATCCACGCGGCCCTGAAAAACGTTCCGACCCAGCCGCTGGCGCTGGCGCGGCCGGCGTCGGACCTGAAACCCGGCCCGGAGGGGACTGCGCCGTTTTCGTACCCGCTCCTGATCCAGCCCATTCTGGACCGCGCGTGCGTTTCGTGCCACTCGGGAGAGGAAAATGCGCCGGGCCCGGACCTGACCGGAGCGAAAAGCGGCCATTTCACCGTTTCGTACGAGAACCTGAAGCCGTTCCTGCGTTTTTACCACTGGGGCGGCGACACGATCCGCTGCATTTCGTCCCGGCCAGGTCTGACGGGGAGCACCGTCTCGCCGCTGGCGGAGATCCTGGAAGACGAAAATCACGGAGAAAAGCTCAAACTTTCAGACTCCGACCGCCGCACGATCTACCTCTGGCTCGACGGGAACGCCCCCTTCTACGGAACGGGAGACGCGGAGGAACAGAAGCGGCAAAGAAATTAGGAATTCGTAATGCGTAATGCGTAATTGAGAAAGCCGGAGGCTTTCTGTGGGTCAAGGTCTTTCTGAAGCCTACATTACGCGAAGCGTCCAATTCCTAATTACGCATTACGAATTCCTAATTGGTTTTCCACTTTTTGCTCCTCAAAATGTGGTGGTAGTGCTGCGCGAAGCGGTGCGCCTCGTCGCGGACATACTGCAAAAGGCGCAGGCTCCAGGCGTGACGCGAAAGGCGCAGCGGTTCCTCCTCGCCGGGGACGTAAAGTTCCTCGTCCCGTTTCGCGAGCGAAACCAGTTGAACCGTCACGCCGGCCCGCTCGGCGGATTCCATCGCGCAGCGCAGCTGGATCTTCCCGCCGTCGATCAGAAGAAGGTCCGGGAGCGTTTCCCCTTCGTCTTTCAGGCGCTTGAGCCGGCGGTAAACCACCTCGCCGATGGACGCGAAGTCGTTGATCCCCTCGACGCTCTTGATTTTGTACCGCTTGTAACCGGACTTGAAGGGAAGGCCGTCGATGAACTGCACGAGCGACGCGACGGTCGCCTCCCCCTGAATGTGCGCAATATCGACCCCTTCGATGATCCGCGGCGGCTGGGGAAGATGAAGGACCTTTTGAAGCCCCAAAAGCCCGCGCTTCGGGTCCATCTGAAAGACCTCCGGCTGGACGTTCCGTTCCAGATCGCCGCAGTTTTTCAGGTTTTCCAACGCCGCGAGCTGGTCCCGGATGGCGGCCGCCTGCTCGAAGTTGAGCGCCTTGGCCGCCGCTTGCATTTCGTCTTCCATTTCCTCGATCAGTTCATCACGTTTGCCGTCGAGAAACCGCTGCAGGTGGTGGATCTGGCGGCGGTAGTCGTCGTGCGAGACCCGATCCGCGCATGGGGCGGTGCACTGGCCGATCGAGGCGAGCAGGCACGGGCGGAAAAAGCGCCGTTTTTCGTCGTCCTTCCGAATGTCGTACTGGCACGTGCGGAATTTGAAGACCTTCTGCAAAACCACGAGCGCCCCGCGGATCGGGCTGGTGAACGGTCCGTAGAGTTTCACGCCGGACGAGAGAGGCTCGCGCGTCGCTTCGACTCTGGGAAACGCTTCGTGCGTGCGGATCTGCAGGTAAGGAAACGATTTCCCGTCCTTTTCGGCCCGATTGTAGTGCGGCTGAATGTCCTTGATCAGGCGCGCCTCCATGAGCAGGGCGTCCACCTCGCTCAGGGCCTGAATGTAGTCGATGTCGCGAATGTCCCGCACGAGGAATTTCGTCCGGTCGTCGATCTCGGCCTGATGGAGAAAATACGACCCGGCGCGTTTGCGCAGATCTTTGGCCTTGCCGACGTAAATCACCCGGCCCTGAGCGTCTTTCATCAGATAAACGCCCGGGACGTGCGGAAACGATTTGACCTTTTCCGCGGCATAAGAATTATCGTCTGGGTACTGGATCGGTTCGTCGGACATGAAAATTTTCTCCTGAAAAAAGAGTTTTGGGCCGATTAATACATTATAAATATTAAGACCATTTTGTCAAGTGGAGAATGAGATGGAAGTGAATACGGAAGAGAAAAAAGAACGAAACCGACCGCCGATGGGACTTTATTTTTTCGTGGCGAGTCTTTTTTTACTGGTCATCGTGATGAAAATCGTCTCCTGTACCGTTTTCAGCAAAGTGGATCTGATGGAGGAAATGCGCAAAGCGCAGAATCCGCCGTCGATCCATTTAAATCCCTGACCTCTTCGACCACGCAGTTTCCCAAAACCTCAAACCCTTTTCCCAAGTGCGAGCACAGCGTGATTCAAACGTCAATTTAAACACGGATTTCCACGGATGAAAAGGATTTCCACGGATTACTTAAAAGAAAATTTCAAATGTATTTCCGGCTTTTGATCCTTGAAAACCAAATCCTTTTAATCTTTTTAATCCGTGGAAATCCGTGTTTAAATGAAAGGTTTGAAGTGGAACGGATGTGGAGGTTGAAATGGGAGGTTTTGGGGACTTCTTTTTAATATTTAAATCCCATCCGCCCAAATCCGCCCCATCTGCCTGATCCGTGGGGCCTATTGCGGCTTCTGACTTTCCAGGATGGTTTGAGTGTCGCGTACACGGGATTTTGTGGGAGTTTTTCTTTTCTGGTCCCCCAATTGGTTTCGTTCTTAATTTGCCCTCTCTTCATGGGAATCTCCCCCTTGCCAAATTTTCTCAACGTGGTACAATAAAAAGGTTAATGTTTCAATCCCTTTTTATTCATCGCAGACCAGGAGAAAAAAATGACTGAACTCTCTTTGAAGAAAAACTCTTTCGCGGGTCGCCCCGGCCCGATGTGCCTCATCGTCATGGACGGCATTGGGATCGGCAAGCAGGACGATTCCAACGCGGTTTTCCTCGCCAAGACCCCGACGCTCGACAAACTGTTCGGCGCGAAGCTCTACACGCAGCTGCAGGCGCACGGTCAGGCCGTCGGTCTTCCGAGTGACGACGACATGGGAAACTCGGAGATCGGTCATAACGCGCTGGGCGCCGGCCGCGTTTTCGATCAGGGCGCCAAACTCGTGAACCGTGCCATTGAGACCGGCTCGATGTACGAGGGCGAAGTCTGGAAGACCGCCATCGCGCAGGCGAAGCAGAACGCAACGCTGCACTTCATCGGTCTGCACTCGGACGGAAACGTACACTCGAACACGGCGCAGCTCTACGCGATGCTGAAAGAGGCGGCCAAAGAGGGCGTCACGCGGGTCCGCCTTCACATTCTGCACGACGGCCGCGACGTCCCGGAAAAATCGGCCCTGACCTACATCGACGCGACGGAAAAACTCCTCGCCGAGATCAACGCCCAGTACGGTTTCGACTACCGGATCGCCAGCGGCGGCGGGCGTATGATCACGACCATGGACCGCTACGAGGCCGACTGGACCATCGTCGAACGCGGCTGGAAAGCCCACGTTTTGGGACAGGCCCGGGCGTTTGGCTCCGCGAAAGAAGCGGTCGAAACGATGTACGCCGAAGATGAAAAAGCCGTGGACCAGTACCTCGATTCATTCGTGGTGGTCGGCGCCGACGGAAAACCGGTCGGAACGATCGAAGACGGCGACTCGGTCATTTTCTTCAATTTCCGCGGCGACCGTGCGATCGAAATTTCCCAGGCGTTCGAAGGCGGCGACGATTTCGCGAAATTCGACCGCATTCGCGTCCCGAAGGTTTACTACGCCGGCATCATGCAGTATGACGGCGACCTGCACCTTCCGAAAAATTTCCTCGTCGCCCCGCCGCAGATCGACCGGACGTTCTGCGAGTACCTCTGCGCCGAGAAGATCTCGATGTTCGCGATCAGTGAAACGCAGAAATTCGGCCACGTGACGTACTTCTGGAACGGGAACCGCTCCGGCTACATCAACGCCCAGTGCGAGGATTACGAGGAGATCCCGTCCGACCGCATCGAGTTCGACAAAGCGCCGCTGATGAAGGCCGAGGAGATCACGAAGTGGGTCGAGGGTGCGCTTTCCTCTGGCAAATTCAAGTTTGGCCGCCTGAATCTGGCCAACGGCGACATGGTAGGGCACACCGGAAACATGGAAGCGACGATCAAGGCCGTGGAAAAGGTCGATGAGTGCGTGGGACGCATTCTGGCGGTCATTAAGGAGCTCAACGGGATCTGCATCGTGACGGCTGACCACGGGAACGCCGACGAGATGTGGACGGAGAAAAAGGGCGTCCGCACGGTTCGCACGGCGCACACGCTCAACCCGGTGCCGTTCTGCATTTACGACCCGCTGTATGCCGACGAGTACGAAATGGCCGAGGTGGAAAAGCCGGGCCTGGCGAACGTCGCCGCGACGGTGCTGAACCTTCTGGGCTTCGAAGCGCCGGAAGACTACTGCAAGTCGCTGGTGAAATTTAATTAAAAACGAATAATGAAGAATGAATAACGAATAATGGGAAGAAGTGCTAAAACCACGGTCGAAGTCTTTCTCCTCATTATTCGTTATTCGTTTTTCATTATTCATTCCCATCTTCCCCCCTCTTGATTTTTTCTGAAAATCTGATAAAATAGTACAATCTATTCCTTTTTACATTGAACATTCAAGGAGTCAAAATCGTGTCTGAGAAACTTCAGTACAAAGTCGCGGATATTAATCTGGCCGATTGGGGCCGCAAAGAAATCATGCTGGCGGAGAATGAGATGCCGGGGTTGATGGCGATTCGCCGTAAATACGCCGCCACGCAGCCGCTGGCTGGCGCCCGGATCGCCGGATGCCTGCACATGACCATTCAGACGGCGGTTCTGATCGAAACCCTCGTCGCACTGGGCGCGCAGGTCCGCTGGAGTTCCTGCAACAAATTCTCGACCCAGGACCACGCCGCTGCCGCCATCGCCGCCGCCGGGATCCCGGTTTTCGCGTGGAAGGGCGAGACGGACGCCGATTACGACTGGTGCGTCGAGCAGACCCTCTTCTTCGATGACGGTCAGCCCCTGAACATGATCCTCGACGACGGCGGCGACCTGACCGCCATGATCCACAGCCCGAAGTACTCGCACCTGGCCAAGGGGATCCGAGGCATTTCCGAAGAAACGACCACGGGCGTGCACCGCCTTTACCAGATGTTCGCGCGCGGCGAGCTGCTCGTCCCGGCCATTAATGTGAACGACTCCGTGACCAAGAGCAAGTTCGACAATTTGTACGGCTGTCGCGAGTCGCTCGTGGACGGCATCAAACGCGCGACGGACGTCATGGTCGCCGGTAAAGTCGCGGTCGTCTGCGGCTACGGTGACGTTGGAAAAGGCTGCGCCCAGTCCATGCGCTCCTACGGCGCCCGCACGATCGTCACGGAAATTGACCCGATCTGCGCCCTGCAGGCCGCGATGGAAGGTTTCCAGGTCATGACGATGGACGAAGCCTGCTCGATCGGAAACATTTTCGTCACGACGACCGGCTGCTGCGACATCATCACGGCCGAGCACATGTCCAAGATGCCGAACGACGCGATCGTCTGCAACATCGGCCACTTTGACTGCGAGATCCGCGTGGCGGACCTGAACGCTTACCCGGGCATTGTGAAGACCCAGATCAAACCACTGGTGGACCGTTACACGTTCCCGGAAACGGGCCGTTCCATCATCCTTCTGGCGGAAGGCCGTCTGGTGAACCTCGGCTGCGCGACGGGCCATCCGTCCTTTGTGATGTCGAACTCGTTCACGAACCAGACGCTCGCCCAAATCGCGCTTTGGACGGAGCCGGAAAATTACCCGCTCGGCGTGCACGTCCTGCCGAAGAAACTCGACGAGGAAGTCGCGCGTCTGCACCTGGAACAGCTTGGTGTTCACCTGACCAAACTGACGCAGGCCCAGGCCGATTACCTTGGCGTTCCGGTGGATGGACCGTTTAAACCGGAATACTATCGGTACTGATTAAATGAATAATGAATAACGAATAACGAATAATGAGTTCCTTCGGGGACCATTATTCGTTGGCGTTTTTCACTATTCAAATCATTATTCGTTATTCATTATTCGTTTAAAATGAAACGCTTACTCTCCCTCCTCATTCTGCTCTTCTGCGCTCCGCTTTTTGCGGCTGGCGTGGAGGTTTTACCCGTCGGCGCCGAACCGCAGGAGCTGGAATTTTCGTGGTTCCCGAATCGCACGTGCGCGGTGGTCTGGCGGACCTGGAATCTGGCGGAGGTGGAAACGATCGCGGAAGTTTTAGGCACGGAACCCGCGCAGGTTCTGGCGCTCGCCCAAAAACTGGGCCTTCCCGAGTACCGCAAGCCGACCTGGTCGCGGGCGCAGATCTACATCACGCTCGACCGGGCGACGTGGCATTTGCTCCCGTACGAGCAGATTCTGCCGCTGACCGGAATGACGGCGGAGGAACTGGCGTTTCATCTGCGTGAAGACGATTTCCTGTTTATCAAGCTGGGGCGCCTGAAGCCGAAGTGCGAGCCGGTCCGTTTTGAGGAGCCGGATCCCGCGAAACTGGCGGCGTGGCGCGAAGCGGTCGGGACAGAATACTCGGCATTTACCGGGACGGAAATTCCCCGATTCGCCTTCATGGAGGACCTGACGCGAACGTCCGGCAAGCCGTGGGAAAAGCCCGGGACGAACGAGCCGCCGCGCTTCGAGATGAATTACGTCCACTCGTACTGCGCGCTTTTCGGCGATCCGCTTTCCGATGAGAACGCGGGCATGTACCCCGACGGCCTGCTGGAAAAGCTCCAGCGTGCGGGTGTGACCGGGGTTTGGCTCCACACGGTCCTGCGGGATCTGGCCCCGGCGACCGAGACGTTTCCGGAGTTTGGGAAAGGCCACGAAAAACGAATCGAAAACCTGCGTGCGCTGGTGAATCGTGCGAAGAAATACGGCATTTCCGTCTTTCTGTACATGAACGAGCCGCGGGCGGAAAAGGCGGAGTTTTTCACGAAGCTGGGCCGGGAGTCGATCCGAGGCGCGCAGGAAGGCGAGTATTACGCGCTCTGCACGGCTCATCCGGCGGTCCGGCAGTGGCTCGGCGACTCGCTGGCGTACGTTTTCCGCGAAGTCCCCGACCTGGGAGGGATCTTCACGATCACGGCCTCGGAAAACTTCACGAACTGTGCATCTCACGGCGGAAAGGCGACCTGCCCGGTCTGCAAGGACCGCGACTACTTTGAGATCCTCGCCGATGTGAATACCGTGATGGAAGAGGGCGTTCACCGCAGCGCACCTAACGCGAAAGTCATCGTTTGGGACTGGGGCGGCGGAGGAAATCACGGCCCCACGCCGGAAATGATCCAAAAGCTCCCGAAAAACGTGTACCTGATGAGCGTCAGCGAGTGGGCGGTCCCGATCAACCGCGGCGGCGTTTCGTCGGCCGTGGGTGAGTACGCGCTCTCCGTCGTGGGTCCCGGCCCGAAGGCGTTGGCGCAGTGGAAAACGGCGCAGGAGTGTGGTCTGAAAACCGCCGCCAAGATCCAGCTCGGCACGACGTGGGAAATCGCGTCCGTTCCGTACGTCCCGGTCATGAACCTCTGCGCGGAGCACTGCCGGAACCTTGCGCTTACGGGCGTGAACGGCCTGATGAGCAGTTGGTCGCTGGGCGGTTACCCGTCGCCGAATTTGAGCCTTCCCGCCGCGTTCAGCCGGACTCCGATCCCGACCGTGGAGGAGGTTTTGACGGAAATCGCGTCGGAACGTTACTCGCCGGAACTCGCGCCGAAGGTCCTCGAAGCATGGACGACGCTTTCAACCGCTTACCAGGAATTCCCCTACCACGTGGGCGTGAACTACGACGGCCCTCAGCAGATGGGCCCGGCCAACCCGCTTTTCGCGAAGCCGACGAATTACCGGGCGACGATGGTCGGGATCCCGTACGACGATTTGAAATCGTGGTGCGCGGTTTACCCGCCGGAGGTCTGGATCAGCCAGATGCGCAAGACCTCGGCCGGGATGCTCCGCGGTGCGGAAATGCTCGAAGCGACGCTCAACGACGTGCCGGAGGAAAAACGCGTCGCCTGTGCTCAGGACGCCCGTTACGCCCGCTGCGCCGGGATCCATTTCGCCAGCTCGGCCAATCAGGCGGAGTGGATCTTGATCCGTGAATCTCAGGAACCGGCTGACGTAAAGCGCAAGCTGGAGATCCTCGACTCGGAAATTGCGCTGGCCGAACAGGAACTCGCCCTGGTGCGTGAAGACTCCGCAATCGGTTTTGAATCGACGAATCAGTACTGGTTCACGCCGCAGGATCTGGTCGAGAAGATCGCCCAGTGCCGGCTTTTGAAAGCGGAGATCAACGGTCAATAAGTGGGTTACAGGGAAGCCGCTGGAAGATTTGTCCCCGAAGAGTCCAATACAACGCACGGCTTTCTTGAAGATCAAAGGAAATTTCACCATGAGAAATAATTTAGTCCATGAAGGTGCTGTATTCCTTGAATACGAAATTCGCCAGATTGTCGAACATGCTTATCGTATGCGTGATATGGGCCTCCAGATCACGTGGGAGAATATTGGTGACCCGATCGCGATGAAAGAGGAGGTTGCGCCTTGGATCAAAGAAATCGTACACGGGATTTTGAACGAGAACCGTTCGTGGGGGTACTGCCCGACCCGTGGTGTGCTGGAAACGCGTGAATTTCTGGCTCATCAGGTGAATATTCGCGAGAACGGCGTAAAAATCAACCCGAACGACATCATTTTCTTCAACGGAACGGCCGACGCCATCGACAAAGTGTACGAGCTGGTGCACCGGAACGCCCGCATTTTGCTCCCGGCCCCGATCTACTCGACGCACTCCTCGAACGAGAGCAAGCGCGGCGGCTACAAACCGCTCCAGTTCCGGCTTGACCCGAAAAACAACTGGCTCCCCGACATGGACGAGATCCGGAACATCATCCGGTACAATCCGCAGATCTCGGGCATCGGAATGGTGAACCCTGATAATCCGACAGGGATCGTCTATCCTCGTGAGATTCTGGAGGAGTTTGCCGAGATCGCGCGCCAGTACGACCTTTTCCTGCTCGTGGACGAGATTTACTCGCACATCTGCTACAACGGCGCGAAGACGTTCCACCTTTCCCAGTACGCCCACGACATTCCGGCCATCGCCCTGCGCGGCATCAGCAAGGAATACCCGTGGCCCGGGTCCCGCTGCGCGTGGATGGAGATCCTGAACAAAGAGAAGGACCCCAATTTCTCGACATACATCGACTCGATCCTGAATGCGAAGATGCTGGAAGTCTGTGCCACGTCGCTCCCGCAGCTTTCGATCCCTCAGGTTTTTGGGTCGGAGAAATACCCGGAACACCTGAAAAGGCGCGCGTCCATTTTCGAGAAGCGGGCGAATCAGGCGTACGAGATTTTCCGTAAAGTGCCGGGGGTGATCTGCCACCGGCCGCAAGGCGCGTTTTATCTGAGCGTCTTTTTCGACGAGAAAATCTTCCATGCCGGACAAAAACTTCCAATTTCCAATCCTAACTTGCGCAATTACGTGGATCAGCTTTGCGAAAACGCTCCGGGCGACAAGCGGTTCGTGTACAATCTCCTCGGCTCGAAGGGGATCTGCATCGTGCCTCTGACCGGTTTCGCGACGGACATGAACGGCTTCCGCGTTACGATGCTGAACACGGATGACGAAAAGCGCAACTCCCTGTTCCAGGAAATCGCGGATAGCGTCACCGAATTCGTAAATAGTTAGGAGTTAGGAGTGAGGAGTTAGGAGTTAATTTTTCGTGAATGAAAGCACCATTTACGTGAAAAGCGAGGCATTTGCTTTGCGCATAATTAAACTATATAATTACTTGTGTAAGGAACATAAAAAGTTTGTTCTTTCCAAACAGTTATTACGCTGTGGAACAAGTATAGGCGCCAATATCGCAGAAGCCCAGTGCGGAATCAGCGGTAAGGATTTTTTGGCAAAAATGTACATTGCATTTAAAGAAGCCTCCGAAACACGCTACTGGCTCACGCTCCTTTATAAAAGTAATTACCTGAAACGGGAGTACTAAGATTCCATTTTAAAGGACTGTGACGAGCTGTTCCGTATGCTTTCGTCAATCACAAAAACTTTAAAAGAAAACTCCTAACTCCTAACTCCTAACTCAACCAAATGTTGCTTGCAATTCTGCTCGCCGCCGGTAAAGGCACACGAATGCGTTCCGAACTTCCCAAGGTCCTCACGCCGGTCTTGGGCAAGCCGATGATCTCGTACCCGCTGGCGGCGCTTCGGTTTGCGGGGGTGGAGCGTATTCTGACGATCGTCGGGTACAAGGCTGAGATGGTCCGCGAGGCGCTGACAGGTCAGGACGATCTGGAATTCGTACTTCAGACCGAGCAGAAAGGGACTGGTCACGCGGTTCGCATGTGTGTCCCGGCACTGCGTCGGATTTTGGCGGAAAACCCCGGGAAATCGATGCCGGTCGTGGTTGTGGCGGGGGATTCTCCGCTCATGCAGGGCGAAACCATCGCCGACCTTCTGCGGAACTGGAATGAAAACCCCTGCGCGTGTCTTCTGGGCACGATCCGGGTGGAAAACCCGCACGGGCTGGGGCGGATCCTGCGTGATTCCGACGGAAACTTCATCGGGATCGTCGAGGAAAAGGACGCGACCGACGAGCAGCGCAAAATCTGCGAGGTGAACCAGAGTTACTACGTTTTCGACGCGGCGGAACTGTGCGAGGTTTTGGACTCTCTGACTCCGAATAACGCGCAGGGGGAGTACTACATCACGGACGCGCCAGCCATTCTTCTTTCCCGCGGCAAAATCGTCCGGGCGCTTCCCGTACTTCGGCCGATCGAGGCGGTTTCGGTCAACACGCCAGAGGAACTGGTAATAGCCGAAAAGATGCTTCAAAGTTTCTGAAGAATGTTAAAACTGTTAAAATTGGAAAAATTGTTAAATGTGTTAAAATCGTTATAATCATCAATCTTTCCCACTTTGACAAAAAAATTAAATCTTTTATAATATTTTTTTTCAGTATTTTCCTTGCCTGTACGCATTAAATGTGTCATAATTATTACAGGTGTACTTCTTTCATCATTCGCAAGGAGGTCATTTGATGAACTGGATAAAATTTTGTGTGTTTATGTCGCCTGTAGGATTGATTTTATTTGCGCTTTCGCAAGTGCATATCGATATTTTTACCTACAAGGATTCCAATAAACTGGAAAGGGTCGTTTTATCTTCCAAAGAAGAGAATCTTTCAGAGACTTACCCTGTGTACCCGGATGGACTCGGCAGGGATTCGCGTTTGGACCACAAAGAGGGGCTTGTGGGGTTAGGAACATTTGGGATCGATAAAATCAAAGACCATCTCCAGGCCAAGGAAGGTGAAGAGGAGAAAGGCGGGTTCAATCATCAGCAGTCCAATATTCCGACGCGCCCGCATTCTGTGGGTAAATTTCCAGCGCCTGAGGGAAATGAAATCGTTCAGTCAGAGGAAAATTTGTCGATTCCGGAATCGATTCAGGTGAAAGAAAACAAATCGGTTGGAACCTCCGCAGTGGCGGATTCGATGATGAAGGACTATAATCCGGAAGTGGGGATCCAGAAAATTACCCGGGTGTTCTCAGATCCGAACCTGGTCCTTATGGGTTCGTTTTGTGTGGACCCGCTTCGCCCGCATCATTTGGAAAACTCGGAATTCAAGGATGATTTCCTGACGGTCATCGCTCAGTTTGATCTTCTGGCGGTTCAGGGGATTTATGCCGAGAACGCAGATATTCTGGAAAAAATCGTGCGAGAGGTTTCCCTGCGAACAGGTCATTCGTATCGGTACACGGTGGTTTTCCCATCGAAATCCTCCCCCAATCGTCCGGTTCCAGTCTTTTTCTACGATGAGAATGTTTTGGAAGTTGATCCTTCGACCATTCAGCTCATAGGAATGCCCAACCAGCCGTTTTCCTTCCCGCCCCTTTCGGCAAAGTATCGCGTGAAAAAGGCCCCGGCGGAAAAGGCATTCACGTTTTACGCCGTAAATATGCAGCTCTACCCGGGATTTGAAAAGGACGAGCTGAACAGTGTGCCGGGTATGGTGGCACGTCTGAAGGAAGCCACGGTTCGGGGAGATTTTGACCGCGAGGACGACGTGGTCATGTTCGGTTACTTTGGTCTGGAACCCCGCCAGACGGTCGTGGGGGACGCACGATTCAACGAAACTGTGACGTGGGCGAATCCTGACTATCCGACGAACACGTTTGGGACGTTCAGCTATGTGGCCGAGAATATCCTCTTCGAGTCACGTCCGCTTTCCGAATATGAAAACAAATCGGGTATTTGGGACCTGAGAAAGCAGTTCCACCGACCGGAAAAGATCCCGTTCGACCATCACCCGGTCTGGACCTGCTTCAGTATTTGCGAAGGCGGGAAGAAGTAAAGTTTACGGGGACGACGCTTCCAGGGTCATCGATACGGAGGCCGGCGTCCCGCCGCTCAAGTTAATAATGTGAAAAGCGGGAAAAGAGCAATTCCATTAACTTGACCGGCGAGACGCCGGCCCTCCGTATCTTATGGGAGTCAGTGTTAAAAAGCCTGGCTCCTTTCTTTTTTGGGTCCTCCTTGCGCTTGTGGGTGAATTGGGTATAATTAAGAAAAGAAACGAAACCTTTTCGGAAAAGAGTAAACAGTAAAGGCATTTTCATGGAAAATTCAATCATTTATGCGGACAATAACGCGACGACGTGCGTGGCCCCCGAGGTCTTTGAGGCGATGAAGCCGTTCTTCGGGCCGGAATATTTCAATCCCAGCTCGATGTACCCCTCCGCCTCCGGTGTGGCGCAGGAAATCAAGCTGGCCCGGAAACGCATCGCGGGCTTTTTCAATACCGATTCGGACGGCGAGATACTTTTCACGTCCTGCGCCACCGAGAGCAATAACCACGTGATTTTCGGCGCGGCCGCCGCCAACCCGAACCGAAAACACATCATCACGACCACCGTGGAACATCCGGCCGTTCTTTCGGTCTGTAAGGAAATGGAACGCCGCGGCTACCGAGTGACGTACCTCCCGGTGGACCGTCATGGTCGGCTGAACAAGGCCGATTTCGTGCGAGCTCTGGAACCGGGAAACACGCTGCTGGTTTCGATCATGCACGCGAACAACGAAACGGGCGTTTTGTTCCCGATCGCCGATCTGGCCCGAATCACGAAAGAGACCGACCCGGAAATCCTGTTCCACACGGACGCGACACAGACCGTTTCCAAGGTTCCGGTCTCCCTTTCCACCCAAGGCCCGAAAAACGTTTTGTTCCACGATTTCCGGAACGTCGATTTTCTCTCCTGCTCGGGGCATAAATTCCACGCTCCGAAAGGGGTGGGACTTTTGTTCATGCGGCGGGGTTCACGCATCCGGCCGTTCTTCATCGGCGGGCACCAGGAAGGCGGACGCCGCGGCGGGACCGAAAACGTCGCGTACATCGTGGGGATCTCCGTGGCGCTGGAACGGGCGTTTCGCTCGTATTTTGAGGACCATAGCAAGCTCGCGTTCCTTCAGCAGTACTTCGAGAAAGGACTCCTCGAGCGGATCCCTGACGTGGAAATCAACGGGATCGAGGCGGAACGTATGCCAAACACGACGAACATTTCGTGCCATTTCGTCGAGGGCGAGTCGATCCTTTACGAGCTTTCCGAGTACGGGATCTGCGCGTCAAGCGGGTCGGCCTGCACGAGCGGCTCGCTGGAACCGTCCCACGTCCTGCGCGCGATGAACGTCCCGTTTACGGCCATTCACGGCTCGACCCGATTCAGTTTCAGCCGCTACACGACGAAAGAAGAGGTCGATCGGATCCTGGAGGTTTTCCCCGAGATCATCGCGCGCCTGCGGGCCGTTTCGCCGTTCAGCCGGGAAAATCGGCATTAAAAAAGACCTTAAAAGGCTCAACGGAAGTTTTAAAAACCTCCCATCCCAAACATCAGCCCCGCCTTACTTCCACCTTTTATTTAAACACGGATTTAATGGATTAAAAGGATTTCGTTTTATTGGATTGAGAATCACCCCAAAACAGTTAAAAATTCCTTTAAATAATCCGTGGAAATCCTTTTAATCCGTGAAAATCCGTGTTTAAATTAAGGTTTGAACCAGTTCGCGCTTGCACTTGGGAAAAGGGAGTGAGGTTTTGGGAACTTCCTTTAAAACCTGAAATTTCTTCGTAGCGTGCCCAAACGCGCGCTCCGAAACCCTCCCATTTTTCCTCACCACCACCCCATTCTTTTAAAGGAGATTTTCATGAAACGCATTTCCTGCCTCGCCGTGCTTCTGGCCGGCCTCACGTTCTGCCTCGCGGGTTCGCTCCGCGCTCAGGATCAGGAGAAGGAGACGATCGACCTTTTGATGGTCGGCGATTCCATCACCGATTTCTGGGATAATGAGGGGCGTGGACTCGAAGTTTACAAAAAGTACTACGATAATGGGGTCCGCAAGACCGTCAACATCGGCGTCAGCGGGGACATTACCGACCAGACGATGGAGCGGCTGAAGAACCCGCGCCTCGATAAAATCGCGCCGAAAATGATCATGCTCATGATCGGCACGAACAACATGGACCGCTACGAAGAAACCACGGCGGACTACACGGCCCGCGGTATTCAGACGATCCTGAAGGAACTGCGCACGAAGTTCCCGGAAGCGAAGATCCTCCTTTTGGCGGTCTTTCCGCGTTCCCAGCCGGAAACGGGTCCGGTCCCGGGCAGGCAGTACCGCCTGCGCATTGCGGCGGTGAACGCCCAGCTGCCGGCCTTCGCGGATGGGAAGCACATTTTCTTCATGAACATTAATAAAATCTTCCTGAACGACGACGAAACGCTGAAGACCGAGCTGATGCCCGACCAGCTCCACCCGAACACGGCGGGGTACTACCTCTGGGCCGAAGCGGTTGAACCGGTCGTGGAAGCCTGGACCGGAACGAAACTTCCGTAAAATCTTTTAGGGGACGACGTTTCCAACGCCGTCCCCATCCTCTTTTTTAAGGATCCACCTCATGCGCCGAGCCATTTTCTCGTTTATTCTGGTTTTTTCATTTTGTGCGTTTTTTGCGTCTTTGACTTTCGCCCAGGAACCGCCCGTTTCGCTCGCCGGGACGTGGAAAGCGGCCATGGACCCCGAAAACGTCGGGAGAGCGGAGCACTGGGAAAAGATCATCCGGCCGGACTCCTCCGACCTGACCGTTCCCGGGCCGTACCAGTCGGCGTTCCCGCACTTTCGCGGCGTGGTCTGGCTCTGGAAAGTGATCGACGTCCCGCAGAAAATGGCGGCCGATTCGCGTTTCATCCTCGAGTTCGAGCAGGTCGCTTACGCCTGCCGAATCTGGGTGAATGGCGTGGAAGTCGGCGCGCATGAAGGCGTGGAGTGCGGTTTCCGCTGCGACGTGACGGACGCTCTGAAACCCGGTGAAGCCCAGGCCCTCATTGCCCTGCGGGTCGTGAATCCCGGCGATCGGATGGAGGACGTGGTGGATGGAATTTCGCAGAAAACCATTCCCTCGCGGCCCGAAGACCACCGCCCGGGCGGGATCCTCGGCGAGGTGAACCTCCAGCAGCGTGCGGCGGTTTACGTCGATTCGGTCCAGACGGACGCGAGGCTTGCGGACGGCTCCGTCACGGTGACGGCCTGCGTCGTGAACTCGAAAAAAGAGGCGCAGAAGACGCGCGTTTCCCTCACGCTTTCCGACGCCCGAAAAGGCGCGGCCTGCGGAAACCTCACGCGGGAAGAAACGCTTCCACCCGGGAAATCGACCGTCCGTTTCGAGACGAAAATCAAAAATCATCACGCGTGGGAACTGAACGACCCGTTCCTCTACCGTGCGACCGTCCGCGTGGAGCAGGGCGCGGATGAACTTTCGACCCGGTTTGGTTTCCGGGATTTCCGCTTCACCGATGGTTTCTTCCGTCTGAACGGGAAACGCATTTACGTGAAATGCACGCATACGAGTCACTTTCCGACGCATTTTTCACGGCCGGTGGACCCGGATCTGATTTGCCGCGACCTGATCCACCTGAAATCGATGGGGTTCAACATGGTCCGGTTCATCTGGGGCCTCGGAACGACGCGCCATATAGAAATCGCCGACGAGCTTGGAATGATGGTTTACCAGGAGACGGAAGCGGCGTTTCCGATGCAGCTCACGCCGGGGCCGGACGGAAAGCCGCTCCCCAACGCGGCGGAACTCCTTGAAACACGCTACTGCCGCGCGCTGGAGCAGATGGTCGAAAACAGTCGGAACCACCCGTCCGTCGTGATTTACGGCCTCCTGAACGAGACGCGCCTCAGTCCGGCGTTTGATTGCGCGCGGGCTCAGCTTCCGTTCCTTCAGGGGCTTGACTCGAACCGCCTCGTGATCCTGGAAAGCGGGTCCTGGCACTTGAAAAACGCCGACGAAACGCCGCTCCGTGAGGTTTTCGCCAATCCGGGGGAAACCCAGTGGCGCGCGGATTTCTGGGACCTTCATCCGTACCAGGCCGTTCCACACACGGCTTGGATCCTCCGTTTCCTCCGCAAATACGGCGCTCCGGAAATGGCCGGTCTGATCCACGGCCACAATAATTTCGACGCGCGGCTCTTCGACGGACGCCCGATTTTCCTTTCCGAGTACGGCATCGGCTCGGCCGCGGACGTTTTGCGCTCCCTGCGTTTTTACGAGCAGAACGGGAAAGAATTCGGCGAGGATTTCGAAACGATCGCCGACTTCGCGCAGCGGTTCCAGAACGACTGGAACGCCTGGAAAATGAACGAGGCGTTCGGCCGGCCGGAGGACTTTTTCGAGGAATCCAAGGCGAAAATGGCCCGTCAGCGCGAGCTGGGGATCAACGCCCTGCGCGCCAATCCGCTCGTGATCTCGCATTCCGTCACAAATTCGTGCGATCCACTGACCGCCGGCGAGGGGCTTGCGACGATGAACCGCGAGTTCAAGTACGGGACGTTCGACGCGATGAAAAACGTTTTCTCGCCGCTTCGCTGGTGCGTTTTTGCGGAGCCGGTCCAGCTCTGGGCCGGGGAACCTGCGCGTTTTGAGGCTGTGCTCGTGAACGAAGACGTTCTGAAACCCGGCGAGTACCCGGCCCGGTTCGAGGTTTTCGGCCCGGACGGCAAAACGTACTGGCGCAAGAGTTTCACGGTGAAGATCCCGGAAAACCCCAACGCGCCGTTTGCGCTTCCCCAGTTCGACGAAACGGCCGTGATCGACGGACCGACCGGCCAGTACCGTGCCGTCTGCACGCTTGAAAAGGGCGGGGCCGCTGCGGGCGAGGAGACGGAATTTTTCGTGACCCGCCGGGAAGATGTTTCGTTCAAGGGGCTGAAAGTCATGGTCGCTCCGGGAGATGAAAGACTGCAAGAAGTTTTGAAGAAAAACGGCGCGGAAATCTCCGACGACGCGCGGGTCCTGCTCGTTGGGAAGAGTCTCGACCCGGGTTTCGCCACGCAAATCCCCGAAATGGTAAACTCTGGTAGAACGGTCGTTTTCCTGCAGCCGTGGGTACTCCTGACGGCTCCGGAGGTCGCTGAAACCGCGAAAGCCCTTTTCCCTGCGGGCGTTCCAACGATCCGAAACGTTAATAGCTGGCTCTACCTGAACGACGACTGGGCGAAACCGCACGCGTATTTCCACGGCCTGCCGCTCGGCGAGCTGAACGGTACGAAGGCGGTGGTCCCCGGGCGGCATGGCGGCCTGATGAGCAACATTTACTACCGCGATGTGATTTCGATGAGCGTCCTGCAAACGCCCGAACTCCCGTCAGAAGCCGTGGCCGGTCTGATCCACGTCACACACGGCTACGATTCCGGCCTGACCCTGGGCGTTTGGGACCGCGGCGAGAATGGCGGGAAAATCGTGATCACGACGCTGAAGATCCGCGAGAATCTGGAAACCCCCGTGGGATTGAGGTTTTTGAGGAATTTCGCGGAATAGGAGGGAAATTTTATGACCAGACCAGTCCTTTTTGCCCTTTTTTTCGCCTTTTTCCTGCCGGCTTTTGCGCAGGCCCAAGAGGACGCGGATGCAAAGCGGCTGACGAAAGATCAGATCGTGGAGTCGCTTCAGGACCTGATCCGTGATCCGGAGATCCCCGCGGACCTTCCGGACGTTCACGAATACGCGGAGCTGGTGACCACCGTCGAGGAAAACGGCCAGACGTTCCGGATCTGGCGGGCGGCGATCCAGAAGGCGCTTGACGAACATCACGGCGTTTTTCTTCCCAAGTCCGAGGAGATTTACTACCTCGACGCGCCGTTGCTGATGGACTCGAACTGCGTGGTCCAGGCGGACCCGGAGGCGCGAATTTACGCCATTCCGTCGCTGCGCACGTGCCTGATCCGAAACCGCCACATGCTCCCGGGGCGGATCCGGCCGGTTTACCTGGAGGACGATTCATGCCGCGATGTGAACCTCACGATCACGGGCGGGATCTGGTCGCAGGAAAGCACGGTCCGGAGCGAGTCTTACGGCGCCTCGGACGCGAAATCCTCGATTCCCGGCTCGGCCGGCGTCCTGCTTTTCTCGAACGTGGCGGACCTTTCCATCACGAACGTGAAGGTCGAAAAGGGCGCGCCGTTCGCGATCCACGTCTCCAACGCCCGGAACGTCTTCATTTCCGACATTGCGGTCGAAACGAACTGCGACGGCGTGCACTGCAACGGTCCGCTGCGGCGCGCGGTCATTCAGAGGTTGGACGTCATCCGGACCGGCGACGACTGCATCGCGCTCAATGCGTGGGACTGGCCGCAAAGTGGGCCGGCGCTTGGGCCGATCGAAATGGTACTCGTGCAGGACTGCAAGTCGGTCCGCGGCTCGCTCAAGGATGTGCGTCTGCTCGCGGGAGTCCTGAAGTACCCGGACGGCACACGGATCGACTGCCCGATTCGGAACGTGGTGATTCGGAACATCAAGGGCTTTAACTACTTCAAACTTTACGCGCAGTCGCCGGCCGGGCGTCAGTCGGAGTGCGAGATCGGGACGCTCGAAAACATTTACTTCGACGGGATCGAGACGGAACTCACCGGCCCGTACCGCGAGGACTGGAAGACGGACTTCTACGGGGCGGTCGCGCCGGTCAGTATTCTTTCCAACGCAAAGAATCTGAGCTTTGAAAACCTGACGATCCGATCCAAACCGCGCGACGGCGTGTACCCGTGCATTTTCTACGTCGGCCCGGAAAGCATGGCGTTCGGCTGGACCGAGGCCAATTCGGAAGCAGAGCGGAAAACGCCCGTGGAGGTTTTTATGAGCGACTACTCGTGCACGGTCGAAAATATTGAGCTGAAAAATATTCGCGACGCCGAGGGGAATCCGTACCCTGAGCCGGAAAAACTCGTGAAGGAAGTCCGGCTGAGTCTGAATCCGAACTACCTGCACACGAAGCCGCGCGGTGGTACGGGTTTTGGCGTCGTAAAGAAAGTGGAAGTCAAATAAAAATCCGGAGGGCCGGCGTCCCCGCCGGTCAAGTTCGGCTTTAGCCGAACACTTGCTGTAAACTGCTCGAAACGAAGAATCAAGCGTCCTTTTTATTAACTGGACCGGTGGGGACGCCGGCCCTCCGAATCTCAGGAGGAACCCATGAAGCACTCATTTTTTCTCAGTGCGTTTTTACTCCTTTTTTCTTCCCTCGCCGTGGCTTACGAACGGTTCGAGGTGAAAACGTTCGACGGCGTGCCGATGATCACGCTCGACGGAGTCCCCACGCGCTCTCGCATTTTCTGGGGTCGGCCGGGTGGGGTGGTGCTGAATGCCACGCCGGAATTTCAGACTTTCGAGTTTGAGCTTGACCCTTCCGAGGACGCGCGGGGGATCGGAACGATGCACTTCCGCTTCGGAAACGAGCCGGGGGAGATCGTGATCGACGATTGCTCCGTCGTGGAAAAGGCGACCGGGAAACAGATCGCCGGGCCGTACCACTTCGAGACGCAGGAAGAATTCCTCGAAAACTGGAAGTTCTGGCACGATCGGGTCGGCGAAACGACCGTCGCGACGCTCGGCGTGGAACCGGGCTGCGGCGCGAACGGCTCGGGCGGGCTGAAAGTCACCATTCTGCCCGGGAATGAAAACGTGCGGTACGACTTCCACGTGTACCACCAGTGGCGGATGGACCTGAAGCCGGGGCACGTGTACACGGTCCGGCTGACGATGCGCTCGGACCCGCCGCGAAATGTCCGCACGGCTTTTTACCGTCCGGAAAATCCTCACGTTTCCCTCGGCGGGGTCGGTGGGGTTTTGACCTCGCAGACGCGCATGGCGGCGGACGTCGGCGTGGATTTTGTCTCGTTCATGATCGAAAGACTCTGGCCGGAAGAGGACGGGACCATCGATTTCATGGGGATGGACGCCCAGATCGACGCGATCCTGAAGGCGAATCCGAACGCGCTGATCATTCCTCGGTTTCCGCTGGACGCACGCCACTGGTGGCTTCGGAAGAATCCCGACGAACGGATGGTCTGGTTTAACTTGGCACCGAACAGTTACGGGACGGAGTGGTCCACGCCGTGCTCGCTCGTGTACCGCCACGACGCCTGCGAGACGCTGCGCGCGGCAATCCGCCATCTGGAAGCAAAGTACGGGAATTCGATCGCCGGCTACCACCCGGCCGGGCAGAACACTCAGGAGTGGTTTACCATTAATACCTGGAACGGAGGCCACGCGGATTACTCCCCGGCGGCGCAAAAAGGTTTCCGCCTCTGGCTGAAGGAAAAGTACAAAACGGACGCGGCCCTTCAAAAAGCGTGGGGGAAACCGGACGTGACGCTCGAAACGGCGGCGGTCCCGGCGGGGGAACTGCGGGACGAGTCGCTGAAATTTTACGTCATTGACCCCGATCTGAACCCGGACGTGCCGCGGGAGTTTCAGTCGATCGTTGATTTCGACGAGTTTTTCAACCGGCAGATGACCGAAACGATCCTCGCTCTGGCGCGGGTCGTGAAGGAAGAAACCCAGGGGAAAAAGCTGAGCGTTTTCTTCTACGGCTACTGCTGGGAGTTTTCTGGCTGTGCGAAAGGCCCGGCCGCCAGCGCGCATTACGACTTGCGCACGATCCTGGACTCGTCGGACATCGACCTGATCGCCTCCCCAATGTCGTATTTCGAGCGTCAGCCGGGCGGCGGGGGCTCGTGCATGCTGAACGCCGAAAGCGTGACGGCGGCCGGCAAAATTTACGTCTATGAAGACGACACGCGGACGTGGCTCGCCAAAGGAAGCACCGCGCCGGGCTGGGAAAGCGGGGCCGACACTTACGAGGAGACCCGGGAGGTCCTTCTGCGGAATACGGCGGAATCCGCGATCAGAAACTTCGGAACGTGGTGGATGGATCTGGGCGGAGCGGGGTGGTTCAACTCGCCCGAACTCTGGAAAATCATGGACGAGCTGAAACCGGTGGACGAATATTTCCTGAAAAATCCGACGCCGTACCGGCCCGAAACGGCGGTTTTCGTCGATGAGATTTCCATGCAGAAAGTGGGGAACGGGCGGTTTTCTCACCAGTCAGTCGGCCGCCTTCGTCTTGCGCTGAATCGGCTTGGCGCGCCGTACGGGCAATACATGCTGGACGATCTGCTCTCTGGCCGGGTCGCGCCGCCGAAGGTGACGCTCGTGACGAACTGCGCGGCCCTGACGCCCGAACAGAAAGCGAAAATCGGGGAACTCACGCGAAAAGCCGGCTCGAAGCTGATCTGGGTCCCGCAGGAAGGTTTCACGCCGGAGGCTCTGCGCGAAGCGGTGAGTGCCGGGACGGACGTGCATTTCTGGACGCAGGAACCGTGCAACGTCTGGGCGAACGGTCCGTTCGTGCTCCTCCACGCCCCGGCAGACGGCGAGTACCACCTGAATGTTCCGGAAAATGCGCGAGTTCAGGACGTGATCACGGGCGAGCCGGTCCCGACGGTCATCCCGATGAAAAAAGCGCAGACGCGGATTTTGAAAGTCGAGTAAAATCTCCCCGAGGCTGACGTGGGGCCAGTTGCACGCCGGGGAAAGGAAAGTTCCTCTCCAATCTTTGGCAAAATTTAAAACCCACTCCGCCTCCGAATTCCATTTAAACACGGATTTCCACGGATTAAAAGGATTTCCCGGATTTTTAAAGAAAAGAGTTTAACGTCTTTCCTGAAGGAATCCTTTTAATCCCTTTAATCCGTGGAAATCCGTGTTTAAATTAAGCGTCAAAGCGAGTTTGGCGTAGCGTTTAGCCCAAAATCTCTTTTTTTCTTCTTGCCCCAGTTCTTCATTTGGCCCCTGATTTGGCGGGCTTTTTCCCTTCTAAATCTTTTTTTTAGGAAAAATCGTTAAATTTTACCAAATCAGGTTAATGTATGAACTTTGACTGGACGATATAATTAGTACTTGCGAGAGGTTCAATGGATTGAACCACATAATCAAGGAGGAGTATGAGATGCGCAAAGTATTGATTGCATTAATTTTGTCGTTGTTTGTTTTCCAGTCTGTTGGCTGCCTGATTCCGATGTATGATGGCGATACGGCTCGCCGCACGCAGCAGCAGCTGAATACTTCAGAAAACCTGCGCCTGATTCGGGACGATTGGGAACGGTTCTGGTTCCTGGATCAGCCGGACCACGGGACTCCGTGGCGTAACCACGGCGGTATGATTTGAGCCGTCGCGAAGAGAATACAATTTGCTGAGGCAAACTGGATTTCGGCTTGCGAATGCCTGATGTACGCACGGAGATGCTGGGTCTGAACGAATGGTTCCATCAGGGAAGGTGGGCCCTTGGGGAAGAAACTCTGTACGTCAGTTTTGGGACGCTGAGGGCGTGAGATTCAGGTTGAGACCAGCGTAAGCTCCGGGATTTTGGTGGAGTTCGTGGGCAGCACCGTGTGAGGATGTTGCGCGTCGCTCCTCCTGTGCGCGAAATTTCTCGCCGGGGCCCAAGGAAACACTAAAAAGAACGGAGTGTTTAGGGGAGTACGCCTTTACCGGCTGCTCCCCTTTTTCTGTTGCCGTGGGGACGACGCTTTAAGCGTCGTTTTCTGGAGTGCGGCAATACAGAAGCCGAAGGCTTCATTTGCCGCTTTCACTTAGTGACCGAAAAATACGGCGGCAAAAAAGTTTTTTCACGTGGGAAACGTCCAGCGTACTTCCGTGGCAAACGCCTCTTCGAGGCGGTATTGCCACAAGGGAAAGCGATGAATGTCGCTTCCGCGACTGTATCATCGCACTCCGAAAGAAGACGCTGGAAGCGTCGTCCCCGTAAATTTCACCACCGCGAATCGCTTGTTTCGGCCGTGCTGATGAAAATGTTCCGGTAGTACGACCGGGCCGGGCCGCCCGCGTGGATCTGGAGACCGATCAAGCCCTCGAGCGGGATCGAGTCGTCCTCTTCCGTGTAGTTGACCGTCTCGATGCCGTTGAGGAAAAGCCGAATATTTTTCCCCTGGCACAAAATCTCGTACCGGTTCCAGTCGTTCGGCTTCCAGAGGGCTTTCACCAGTTCCTCCGGTGGGGTCTGAAGCATGCACCGGCGGCGCGACTCGTCGTAGAGGTGGCCCCAGAAACTGCCGTCCGAGGTCATGTCGGCCTGGTACCCGACCATCTCGTGATTGTTCGGCACGCGGACGGAGCGGAACTGGATCCCGGCGTTTCCGTCTTTCCGCGCATTCGTCGGGCCGTCGATGATCTTGCACTCGAGGCGGAGGTAGAAATTTCCGAAAGACTCTTTCGTCGTGAGGAACTGGTTCCGGTCCACGCCGGTCTCAAAGTTTCCGCCGACGATCGCGCCGTCCTCGACCCGGAAAACGTCGGCGACCATCTCCCAGCCGGTGAGGTCCTGGCCGTTAAAGAGACTCGTTTCGGGGAATTCCTGCCGGAAGCGGTCCACGAGGAAACCGAACCGCTCGCGTTCCTCGGGCCGGCCCTCGGTCAGGACCAATGCCGTGTTCAGCATCTGGAGCTTTTCGAGCGGCGTCATGCCCATCTGACGCATGATGCGCAAGTAGCCGCGCAGGGCGCGTGTACGGAATTTGCCCTCCGGGAGCAGAACCGCCAGCCGGCCCAGGACCGTCCCGGCGTCGGCGTTTGACCATTTCCCCAAGGCTTTCGTCGCTTCATCCACCACCAGGGCCGCGGTTTCCTGCCCCGTGGCGTCGGCCGGGATCTGCGGGGCGAACTTGAGCGCCATCGTGCCGAGGAATTCCGCCGCGTCTTTCCCACCGACCGAGCCGATGTAACGGACCGCCAGATTCGGCGCGTCGGCGAAATGACGGGTCAAAAACGCGATCGCGCCCGCTTTGTCGGTCGTCCGGCGGCAGAGGTTTTGCAAGGCTTCGTCAAACTCCGGGAGCGCACTTTTCGCCTTCAGCCGATCGACGAACGACTCGATGGTTTCGGGCGATGAATCGACGATCTGCGAGTAAACGACCAGCGCGTGCGGGTCGGTCTCGCTCCATTCGAGGAGTTTTGGGGCCAGGCCGGCGAGTTTCATCGTTCCGACGATCTGCACCAGTGCCGGCGAGTATGGCAGGGCCGCGAGTTTCGGCTCAGCTTCCTCCGGTTTCAGCTTGCAAACGGCGTCGATTGCGGCGTTCCTGACCGTTTCGTCTTCCGAAGCGAGGGACCCGATCAGGGCGTCCAGGGCGCGGGCGTCGCGGAGATCTCCCAGCGCCTCCAGAACGGCCGGGCGGGCGATTTTCTCATTTTCGAGGAGGCCCAAAAGAACGGGCGTGAGGGCCTGATTCCCGGAAATGCCGAGCGTGGCGAGCGTTTTTTTCTGGTTTTTCGGGTTGAGCGTCTCGAGGGTTTTCAGAGCCGCGGCCGCAATTTCGGGCTGGGCCGCTTTCGCCAGAATGATTTGGGCAGAGCGGAAGTCCGCGTCGTCGGCCGAGGTCAGGAGATTCAGGAAAAGCCCCACGTCGCCCGTGAGCATGATCTCGTTCTGGGCGGCAATTCGCGTGGTGGGCCCGTCGATTTTGGCCTCACGGACCTCCCGGAACCACGCGGCGGCTTTTTTCGGATCTTTCGCGCGGAGTTCATCGGCGGCGGTGAAAAAACCGTCGGCGGCCGCACGCTGAATATTCGGGTTTTCGTCGAAAAGCCCGCCACGAAGTACGGCCAGCGCGTCATCGCTTTCCGGGAATTTCCCCAGGGTTTTCAGTGCGACGGTCCGGATCAGATCGCCGTGGCAGTCACACGATGCAAAGTCCGTGATTTTGTGGACGGATTCGTCGTCGCGCATCGAGCCAAGCGAGGCGATCACGCCCGCGACGCAGTGTTCATCCGCGGCGGCCAGGCCCGTGCGAAGCGTTGCCAGCCCGGCACGGTCGGGAAGATTTTCGAGCGTGGTCCGCGCCATCGTGTTGAGCCGCGGGTCGGCCAGCATTTTTTCAAGCTCGGGGAGCTTTGTCACGTCACCGGTCTGCAAAGCCTCGAACGAGGTCTGGGCCTGCGCGTACAGTTCGTCCTGCGTCTGAGCCTCGGCGGAAAGGCAAAGCGCGAAAAGGGAAATCATGCAAAATAGGAAGGAACGTTTCATGGTCAATTATGAATTATGAATGATGAATTATGAATTGAAATTTTACCGGCCCAACAGACCGAGAAGGAGGAACAGGATGAAAAGGATCGCCGCGCAGCCGCAGCATCCGGCGGCCGTGGATGGCTCCTTTTTCTTCGGCTGAGGATTTTTTCGGGACTGGAGCACCCGTTCCAGTTCGTCGATATTCACCCGGTCGCCGGTGTCCAGGTCGATCCGGATCGTATCTGTATTGAACCAAAAGCGATAAACATGATATTTTTCGATGTACTGGTAGCGGCCCTTTTTGTGCAAGGTGTATTCGATGGCTTCCACCAGTGGATCCCAGCCGTCTTCATAAATTCCCTCACGGTCGCAGTGCATCTGGCAGGAATCGTATTTCATTTGAAAACGAACGATTTGCCCCTCCTGTACGATCGCGTAGTTGTCCTGCAGAAAAAGGTCGATCGTCCGGCTCGGCTTCTCGGAAATGAAAGTCATTGTATACTCTGGACGCTCGCTTTCGGGCGCTTCCCGAATGTCTTTGGACCAGTCCCGGCCGTCTTGATCTATGATCGTGGGAAATTTTTTCGAGTGCACGATGATTTTGGCCGCGGAGACCGTGTACAAAACCGTGGACTTTTCACGAATCGTGAGTTTGTTTCCTGAAATGTCGATGTGAAGCTCAGGCATGGAATTTCCTTTTGGCGAAAAAAGGGTGGAATTCATCGGGGAAAATTTTCCTTACAAAACCCACGGCTCGCGGCTGGCCCGCGTCCTCAGGCGGTTTGCCTCGTCGTCGTTCACGAAGGATTCGGTCTTCGGGTCGAATTGCAGCTCACGCCCCAGCAGCCAGCTCAGGGCCGAGGCGTGGCACGCGATGTGTGACGACCGGATCACGTCGGCGCAGCAGGTCGGCTGTTCCCGGGTCTTCACGCAGTCGAGGAAGTTCCGGATGTGGTACCGCGGATTGGTCCCCTCGATGTCGCCATAGACGCACTGGAGCGAGTCGTTGGAAAGGAGCATCTTGCCGCTGTCGCCGGTCTCGACCCAGCCTTCCGAGCCTTCGAACCGGACCGGGCAGGTCCCCAACCCGAGCCAGCCGTCGGGGCGCATGACGAGCTGAACGCCGTTTTCGTAGGTCGCGAACATCCGGTTCCCTTCGGCCCAGTACTTCACCGGCTCCGTGCCGTCCATGCCGAGCGCCCACTGGCAGAGGTCCACGGTATGTGCGCCCCAGTCCAGATGCCTGCAGCCCGAGTCGAAATCATAATGGCCGCGCCATGCGGACCAGTTACTTTTCCCGACTCCGGCATAAGCCTCGTTGAAGGGCCTCCACGGGGCCGGGCCGAGCCAGAGATCCCAGTCGAATTCCTCGCGGTCCGGAAGCGGCTGCTCGGGGAGCCAGTCGGTCAGGTGCGTCAGGTAATAAATCGAGGCGTGGACCGTGTGGATCTTGCCCAGTTTCCCGGTTCGGGCCAGCTCGCAGGCATAACGGAAATTCCGCACGTTCCGGCGCTGCGTCCCGCCCTGAAAAACCGTCCCGTAGAGTTTCATCGTTTCGGCCAGTTTCTTACACAGGTCGATCGAAATGGCACACGGCTTTTCGCTGTAAACGTCCTTTCCGGCCCGGGCGGACCAGATGGAGGCGTGAGCGTGCCACCGGTCACCGGTCGCGATCAGCACGGCGTCCACGTCTTTGCGGTCGAGCAGGTCGCGGAAATCCCGGTACATCGCGACGTCGTTCGTCCCCTGGGCTTCTTCGGCCTGGGCCTTCACTTTGATCCGGCGAGCTTTTGCCACGTCGGCGATGGCCGCGAACCGAACGTCGGGCTGGTCGAGAAAGAAACCGAGGTCGTAACCGCCGCGGTGGTTGATCCCGATGCCGCCGAGGATGATTTTTTCAGAGGCCGGGGCCGTTCCGTCGAGGCCCAAGACTGAGCCGGGAAGGACCAGAGGAGCGCTTAAAAGCAGAGACTGACCGACAAAATGGCGGCGGGAAATGGAACGTTTCATCATAAAAGAGACTCCGTGAAAGGAAGGATTTTGGGTTGGAAAGGACTTCATCTTTCATTATAGTTTATGACGATGAAAATGAAAGGGGGACCCACAGGCAAAAAAATTTTTCTTTTTTTCAGAATTTTTTGATAAAATAGTGAAAATTTTCATCAGGCTGGTGTATAATAAAGAGGTTAAGATTGAATATTTCCTCACTTTTGGGGTTTTTGCCATGAAAGTCATTTCCAGAATTTCCGTTTTTCCCCTGGTTTCCGCCCTTTTCCTGGGCCTTGCGTCGTCGGCCCGCGCGGATCTGGTCGCTCACTGGGCCTTTGATGAAGCCGCTGGCGCAACCACTGCCGCCGACTCGACCGGAACGTACCCTGCGACGCCCAGCAACACTTCCATCACGTTTGGGGACGCGGGCAAATTCGGAAATGCCGTCACGTTTGATGGAACGACCGCCTCTTCCCAGCTCACTTACAGTGGTTTGCAGGGAATTTACGACACCAGCGTCTCGTTTTCGTTCTGGGTCAAAGTTCCGGAAACGACCAACACGGGCGGGCAGGTCATCGGCGCGTGGCAGAATTCGTGGGGGTACCGGATTTATTTCTCAAACGATCAGCGCAAACTCAGTTTTGACGCCAGATCGAGCTCGGATGGTTATGCCCACTACAATACTTACGGGGCCTCCACGGGTAATCTCGTTGCGGATCAGTGGAATCACGTGGTCGTCGTTCTTGACCGTGAAAACAACAAGACGTACACCTATTTGAACGGCAACTTCGCCAACGGAAATACCTACCCAAGCATGGGGCCCCTCTGGGAAAGCACCGGCGTCTCGGGCATGGGCTGGAAGCAGGACCAGGCGGGCGGTGGACTTCTGAACGGTTCCCTCGACGAGATGTACGTCTATAATTCCGCCCTGACCGAGCAACAGGTCCACGGTCTGATGTACAACAATAATATTAATGAGTTCGTCGTCGCCAACCCCTACGTTCAGACGGAGGACAAAGTCCTGCTCGGCGCGCTGTTCGGCGTTTCTGCCGACAGTACGGTTCCGGAAGCCATGGCGGCTGGCGGGACTTTCGGCGCCCAGGCGACCACCGGAAACCTCGGCATTGCGTACGCGACCAAAGCCGCGGAGATCTCGACGCTGAATCAGGTCGTGGACGTCACGAACGACGGGCTCATGGTTGATTTAAGCTCGATCAACGCGGGGAACACGTACGGCGCAAACGTCCAAAACGCGAAGTGCAACGTTGCGGGCCTCAGGACCACCGGGAAATTTTTCAACGAAACAATTTCGGTCGCCGGGTCGAATACTCAGACCGCGAATATTAAAATCGACGAAGGGATCGGGATGCACGCCAACGCGCTGGTGACGTTCGACGTCGCCGAGATTTGCGAGAAAAACGGCTGGGATCCCTCCGCGAGCCTGGCGTTCACCTGCTCCAAGGCGGGAATGAACGACGAAGGCTCCGGCTCGATCGACCAGGTGATCCTCGTTTCGGACGCAAACCATAATATTCTGGGGAGTTACGTCAACGGGAATTACGCCCCCATGACTCGCGGTGGGGACGGCACGTACTCGTTCGATTCCGCTCCGACGACGCATCTCGGCGCAGGCAAACTTTACGACGTGGACTTTCTGCTACCGGAAGGCGCGAAGTACCTGACGCTCGCGACGACCACCTCGAATATTACCAGCGCGCACGGCGTTTTCGGCCAGGCTCATCTGCGGCTTGTGGACGTGGCCTCGATTTCCGAAGAAACCCCTGTTTACCTGAACCGTCTGGCCTCCATGGGAGCGAGCGGAACGACCGGGACGGGAATTCTTGCCGAGCGAATGGCCGCGAATGGTTCCGTCGGAGCCGAAATTACGACTTCCACGTTTGGTGTGGATACGATTTTGGGAAATCTGAATAATGCAGAGGGGCTGCAGCTCGCCAGCAGTGCGCCCTGGAAATTCGATTTCACCAAAAACTTCAACTCATCCAATTACACCGAAGGGCACATCTACAACTGCAAGTGCGGCGCCAACGTCTGCGATCGGGCCTGGAATCCTCTTTTGGGGACCGCCGACGCTCCGAATGATTTCATTGGACTTCATGCGGAAAAAGCGATCACGATCGACCTTTCGGATATTCGTGAGGCTGGCTGCCTCGATCCGAATCAGCCCCTCCAATTCACCGTGACGGCGACCGGAATGCATACGGTCAACGCGCCGGCGACGCCCATCATTCTGGTCAGCAACGATGATGGAATTCTGGAAGGGTACGTTTCCGGCGTGAAGTACGACGTAACGCAGGAAAACGGGATCTGGTATTTCGACACTTCGTCAGGAACGGACTACAACCAGTACATTACCAACGGAGCGTCGGCCGATTTCGATATTACACTGGGATCGAATGCGAAATTCCTCACGCTGGCTTATTCGGGATACGGAGATGCCAATACGGACCACTTCACCTGGCTGAATCCGATGCTCGTGCCGATTTCGACAGAGGGGGTTCCGGAACCGACCGCGTGGGTCTTGCTCCTGCTGGGGCTTTTGGGGTTAAAATTCATGAAACGTCAGAAATAGGTAGTTCCTGAAAAGGGCTTTGCGGGCGGGAGTCTGTTTTTCCGCCCGCAAATGATTTTCTACTCTTTTTTCTTCTTCAAAATTGCTCTTGCGCGTTTTACTGGGTTTCGCTATAATTACAAATGACGTAAACCCCCAACTCTTTGTTTTTTATCATCAGGTTTCTGTTATGAATTCAAGAGAAAGAATCAGAGCGGTTTTTGAGCATCAAAAAGTGGATTGGCTCCCCACCGACCTGGGAGGGACCCGGAAAACCGGTATTTCCGTGACGGCCATCTATCATCTGCGGCAATGTATCGGTGCGGAAGTCCCCGTCCGTCTTTACGATGTGTACGAAGGGCTCGCGGAAATGGATCCGACGGTTGAGGAAGCGGTCGGGTGTGATACGATGCGCCTCCCGCAGCCAGTCCCGCTCATGAATATTGAGTGTCTGAAAGAGCAAACCAAAAAAAAGTGGAAGCCGTACGCGATGGAAGACGGGACCGGCGTATTGGTTCCGGTCGATTTCTTTCCCGAGCGTGAGTTGAACGGGGATTTGTGCCTTCGCGATCTGATGGACCGTCGTTTTGCCAAGATGAAGCGCGGGGGGTGGAAGTTTGAACCTCTGGCGGAAGGGCCGGGGGCGTGCGGAATGACCCTCGAGGAGGTTGAAAAGGAGCTTGAGGAGAAAAACCTGGCCGTCGCGCTGATCCCGGAGGATTCGTACTGGGAACTGCTTCAGAATTTCATCGGGATGTTCGCCAAAGTCTCCAAAAAAGCCCTGATTTACCGGGCCGGACCGCCTACGCCGTTCTTCGGAGGGCTGGGGGCACGTGAGCCGCTTAAGTGGCTGGAGGTTTTGGAAACCCGTACCGACGAGGCGAAGAAACTCCTCGAAAAGTGGTTTGAACTTTGGATGGACCAGATCACGAAACTGGCCGCGGCGTCCGTGAAGCCGATCGATGTACTGGTTCTGGAGGAAAATTTCTGCGGTGTGTGTCAGGATCTGGATCGTCAGCTTATTCGTGAGCATATTTTGCCGTTATACGCAAAAGGGATTCAGGAAATCCGCGTGAAAATGGGGCAAACACCGCACATTTTGTGGCAGTCTGAAGGGAATTTTACGCCGTTTCTTCCTGATTTGCTGAAAATCGGCGTCGAGGGCGTGAGTTTCATCAATCTGGAAACCTCCGGTGTGAATCCGCTCACCATCAAGCAGGAATTCGGTAAAGACCTCGTCCTTTGGGGCGGGGCGTGCAGTGCGAGGGACCTGGCCGACCTGAATCAGAACGCCGTCCTGCGAAAAGTGCAGGAAAATCTGGCGATCCTTTCCGAAAACGGCGGCTACGTACACGCCTTGGCCGGAAACGTCGAGCCGGGAACGGACCCGGAAAATGTCCTGGCCTATTTTTCACGCCGGGCGTAAAAATGCTCAGTGAACGACATCCCATTCCACCGTTTTTCCCCAGGGACACGCGGGTTTTGTTTCTCGGGAGTTTCCCGCCGCCGCGCTCACGGTGGTGTATGGACTTTTTCTACCCGAATCTTCAAAACGACTTCTGGCGGATCTTCGGGCTGGTCTTTTTTGCGGACCGGGAGCATTTTCTCACGCCGCGGCCGTCGGACGGGAAAAAAGTCTTCAACCGGGACCAGATCGTGGAGTTTCTGCTTGAGAAGAAGATCGCCATGTACGACACGGCGGTGGAAGTCGTTCGCGAGCGCGGAAACGCCTCGGACGCGCATCTGACGGTCGTCACGCCGCTCGATTTGCGCCGGGTTCTGACGGACGATCTGCCGGAGTGCCGGACGCTCATCACGACGGGCGAAAAGGCGACCGAAACGCTTCTTCAGATCCTGGGCGACCCGGAGATCGCGAAGCCGCCGATCGGTTCGTCGATCGGGTTTTTCTTCGCCGACCGGGAAATGCGGCTTTATCGCCTCCCCTCCAGCTCGCGCGCTTACCCGCTGAAAATCGAAAAAAAGGCGGAAATTTACGGGAAAGCGATGAAAGAAATCTTCAATGAGTAATACGGGGACGACGCATCTTGCGTCGTCTCTAATTCTTAATTCTTAATTCATAATTCATAATTTGAAACGCCCTCCCCATTGAAATATTTTCATTCTGTGGTAAAATCTAACAGATTAACAAAGTGCCGTTTCGTTCGGAACGGTCCTTTATCCGTTTCCTTTTAGAAAATTACGAGTTTTAAAATGTTCATTTCTCTCGACTGGCTTTCGGATTTTGTGGATTTGACGGGCATTTCGCCGGAAAAAATAGCGAACCGCCTCACCTTGGGCACCGCGGAAGTGGAAGGGATCGAAACCGTCCACCGCTTCGTCAAGGGCGTGTTCGTCGGCGAGGTCGTGAAAGCTGAAAAAATCACCGTCCGGAAAGAGGATGGGCAGGAAAAAACGCTCACCGTCTGCACCGTGGACTGCGGCCAGGCCGGCACGTTTCAGACCGTTTGCGGTGCGCCGAACTGCGCTCTGGGCGTGAAGGCGCCGTTCGCTCCCGCCGGGGCCAAACTCGGCGACGTGGAAATCTCCGAAACCGAGCTGGCCGGGCACAAGTCGCAGGGAATGCTTTGCTCCGCGAAGGAACTGAACCTTTCGCACTGGCACGAGGGCCTTTTCCTCATTCCGGCCAGCGTCGCGAACGGAACGCCGATGGAGACGCTCATCCCCGAGACCGACACGCTGATCGAGTTCGATAATAAAAGCGTCACGAACCGCCCAGACCTCTGGGGCCACTACGGTTTTGCGCGTGAATTTGCGGCTTTGTTCAACCGCGAGCTGAAACCGCTGCCGCAGTTGGACCTTTCGCAGTTTGAAAATCTCCCGAAGATCCCGATCCAGATCGACGACCAGGAAGCCTGCCCGTGCTACGGCGCGATCTCGATGGAAATGGGCAAGATCCCGCCCGCGCCGGTCAAGATGCAGTACCGGCTCCACTCGATCGGCCAGCGCACGTTCGACCTGATGGTGGACGTGACGAACTACTGCATGTTCGAGCTGGGCCAGCCGACGCACGCGTTCGACGGCGATCACGTGGACACGATCCGCGTCGCGAAGTACTCGCAGATCCTTCAGCACAAGAACACGTTCACGGAGGACGGGACGTTCACCACGCTCGACTCCCAGGCCCGGAAAATGCTCCCGGACGACCTTTTGATCACGAGCTTCGACGGCGAGACCATCAAGCCGATCGCTCTGGCGGGGATCATGGGCGGGCTGGAAAGCGAGATCACGCCCACGACGCAGCGCATCGTTCTGGAGTGCGCGAACTTCCACGCCGCCACGATCCGCCGCACGGCCGTCCGCCTTGACCTGCGCAGTGACGCCTCCCAGCGTTTCGAGAAGAGCCAGCCCCCGATCAACACGCGGGTCGCTGCCGGCCGCATCCTTCAGCTTCTGACCGACTCCGGCGTGGATTTCCGCGTTACGAGCGCGTACAGTTTCGAAGGCGACGAAATGACCGAGTTCCGCCCCCTGACGCTTTCGGCTGGACTCTTGGACCGCCGCGCGGGAATTTCGCTTCCGAAGGAACAAGTCATCGGAATTCTGACGTCGCTCGGGTTCAAGGCCGAATACGCTGCCGATGGCTCGCTGAACATTCAGATCCCGCCGTTCCGCTGCAGGAAAGACATTTCGATCCCGGAAGACATCGTGGAGGAAGTGCTTCGCATTTATGGCTACGACGAGATCCCGCCGATCATGCCGCGCGTGGAGATCAGCCCGTTGATCATCGCGCCGGAAATTCGCCTGGAGCACAAAGCCCGCCACCTGCTCACGCTGGCGCATAATTTCGTTGAGCTGCACAATTACAGCTGGTTCGACGACAACTGGAACAAAACGATCGGTTATGAGCCGGTGAACACGATCGAGTTCGCGAATCCGACGACCTCGTTCAACCGTTTCCTGCGCACGACGCTGATGCCGAACCTTCTGCGGCTGGTGGGCAAGAACCGCGGGTTCCGGGACCAGTTCCGGTTCATGGAGTTCGGCCGGGTGTACGAACTGCTCGACAAACCGGTCTGCGAGGACCTGAACGCGGACCGGACGCTTCCGCCGGGTCTGGCGAATCGGACGAAAATGCCGATGGGCCGGTGCATGGAACGCGCGAATCTGGCCGGATTGAGCTACGCGACGGCGGCGTACGGCACGCTTGAGGACCACTACCGCACGATCAAGGGCGCGCTGGAAGACCTCGCCCAGCTTTTGGGCACGAGCTTCTCCTTCGTGACCGGTACGCCGGAAAAGGCACTGGCCGGCGGCGCTCCGGCTCCGTGGATGCAGGACGGCTACTGGGTCGAGATCTACCAGGGCGACGTGAAAGACGGCAAGAAAGTCGGCGCGCTCGGCGTTCTGGACGGCAAATTCCTGAACACGATCGTCTCGGAAGGCGGCCAGGTCGTCTGGTTCGAGCTGGACTACTGGAAGCTCGACCAGCCGCTTTTCCCGGAACAGAAATTCGGCGGAATGCCCGTTTACCAGGGCTCGTGGCAGGATTTCTCGCTCGTTTGGGAGATCGGAAAGGGCTACGCCGCCCTCGACGCGAAGCTGGCCGAGTTCACGCACCCGCTTCTGAAGGGCCGCGATTTCGTGTACTTCTACAAAGGAAAGGGCCTTGAAAAGACGCAGGGCAGTTACACGTGGCGTCTCTGGCTCGGCTCCGACGAGCGCACCCTGAGCGGCGAGGACATCGACGACTTCCGCACGAAGTGGCTCGCCTTCCTCGAAAAAGAAGGGATCGCGATCCGCGGCTGAGATTCTGATCTCTGAAAAATTTTGAACCCATTCCAACGGCGCGGGGGCTTCGTACTCCGCGCCTGATGTTTAGATGGGGGCTTTGAATGAACCAACTTTTTCTCAGTTGATATACTCTGCGACATAGAAAATTTTTGTCTTTTTTTTGAAATTTTGAGGTTCAGGTATTGACAAAATAAAAGTCCTTGATATAATTACTACCAAATCGATAGGAAATATAAACTACTAAAAAAGTAGTTTATTGAAAATTCTGCAATTTTGGGAACCAATTACCACAAAACGTTTTCATGGAGCAGGTGTAAACAGATGGCACGTAAACAGAACAACATGGTGATGTGTTGGCGAACGCGACGAAACTCCCGGGCATGTCTGATGGCGAGGTGGAGCGTTTGTTTGTTTACGCGCCTCATAAACTGACTTCAAAACTTTTCGTCAAATCGCCATCAGCCCGGGAGCTTTCCGCAAGCCTCGGGTTTTTATTTTAGCCTGAGAAGGAACCATTTTTCAGGAGGAAGGAGACATTCACATGAGTACATTAGAAATTCAGGCCGTCCATCCGCGGCTTTCATCAGAAATCTTTTCGAACTTGAACCCGGCTTTGAACCGTGCTTCTGGCCAACCCACCAGAAGGGAAACCCAAATGCTGCATGACATACAGAACTACATCCGCAGCGGCGAAACCGAATCCGAGGGGCTGGGCCTCGAAATCGAACATTTCGTCGTGGATGGAAGCGGGGTTCAGATTCCGTTCGAAGAGATTTCGTACCTTATCAACCTGGTCGGCAGGGAACTGGGCGCCGAGATATTCCATACGGACGGGTATCCGGTCGGGTACGCTACAGACAAATACACGATTACACTGGAACCATCCTGCCAGTTTGAAATCAGCATAAGCCCGTATCAGGAACTATATGAGATCGAACGTGTTTATCAGGAATTCCTTTCCCTGTGGGAACCGCTGTTCAAGGCCCGGGGCTACCGCATCGTGGCCAGGGGATTACTTCCTCTGGTTGAGCAGGGGCTTGATCCCGATGATATCCCGCTCTCTCCCAAAAAGAGATACAAGTACATGGACGCGTATTTCAGGGAAAGCGGAAATTACGGGAAATACATGATGCGGTCCTCGGCCTCGACGCAAGTCTCGGTCGATTATCGGTCGGAGGAAGATTTAGTCAAAAAATTGCGAATCCTTCAGAAGATTTCGCCGATACTAATGATTATGATGGAAAATAAAAGCGACCAGGACTCGACGCTCCCGGGGGGCCAGGGCAAGCCGCACCTGCTCAGGACCCAGGAGTGGGAAGACCTCGACCCGGCCCGGACCGGTTTTTACCCGAATTCCCTCGACCCCGATTTCGGGTACGGGAAAATCGCGGGACTGGTCCTGAACACGCCGCTGATCTTGCTGACCGACAAAGGCTGGACCGAGTACGTCGGCAGCAAAACCGGGGCGGATCTGCTCGCCGATGGTACGATTTATCTGGATGAGTCGGAAACGATCCGCCGGAAAAAACTCATCGAGCATTTTATTTCCATGGGCTTTTTTCATTTCAGGATCAAGAAGTACATCGAAATTCGAGTCGCGGACAGCGTGCCGCTCCCCAAGGCTCTCGGCTATGCAGCCCTGCTGAAAGGGATCGTGTATTCCCGCTCCAATCTGGACGTTCTCGACCGGGAATTGTCGGACGTGGACGATTTGGGGAAAATTCAGGACGCCGTCTCCGCGATCGAATCCGAGGGGGAAAACGCTGTGATCTACCATGGCAAAACGGCCGCGGAATGGGCGGAGCGCCTTGTTGAACTGGCAAAAAACGGCCTCTCGGAGCAAGAGAAGGAGTATCTTGTTCATGTGTGAGCTTTTGGGCTTGACATCCGACAAAAAAATCAGAATGAACGAGCTGCTGGAGTCCTTTTTCAGCCACAGTGTTGAGCATCCGGACGGCTGGGGCCTCGCCCTGCTGGATCAGGATCCGATCAGCATCGGGAAGGAGCCGAAAAAGGCCGCCGACAGTTCGTTCCTGAAAGAATTGTTGACCCAAAACATCGAAACCGCACAATGTATCGCGCACATCCGCAAGGCCTCGATCGGAGAGGTGAGCCTGAAAAACACGCATCCGTTTTTGAAACACGACGCAGCCGGCCGTCTGTGGGTTTTGGCGCATAACGGGACTCTTTTCGACCCGCGAGTGATCGCCCCTTACCGGCATCTTCAGGAAGGCGCGACCGACAGCGAAAGCGTTCTCCTCTACATCATCGACGAGATCAACAAACGGCCCGATTCGGACCGCGAGGAGGTACGGATCCGCGTCGTGGAAGAGGTCGTTCGCTCCATCGTGTCCCCCGACAATCGGCTGAACCTTTTGCTCTATGACGGCGATTGCTTCTACGCGCACACCAACCATCCCGGGAGCCTGCACAAAAAAGAAGAAAACGGCACGGTCCTGTTCTCCACGCGTCCGCTCGAAAACACCGGCTGGGAAGAAGCCCCGCAAAACCGGCTCATGGTTTTCCGCCGCGGCCAATTGATCTGCACCGGCCAAAAACATGACGGGACCTACATCCATGACGAAGAAAGAATGAATCATCTGTACCGAACGTACTCGCAGCTTTGAACCTCCCCCCATTGCAAACTTCTGGTTTTACTGTAAAATAGATTATTTCGGAGTGCGGTGATACAGTCGTGTAAGCGACATTCACCGCTTTCCCTTGCGGCAATACCGCCTCGAAGAGGCGTTTGCTGCTGAATTATGCTGGACGTTCCCCACGAGAAAATCGCTTTTTATCGCCAGATTTTTTGGCCGCCAAGTGAAGGCGGCAAAGGAAGCCTTTGGCTTCTGTATTGCCGCACTCCAGAATACTATTCATAATTAAAATCATGTACAGTTTTAAGCTTGCAGAAAACAAAACGACGTTTGCCCGTGAAATCATCGCCGGCTGTGTGACGTATGCCGCAATGGCGTATATTTTGTGTGTTCAGCCCGCGGTGATGGCGGGGACTTTTTTCGGTCCGGGAATGGCCACGGGCATGGATGAGGCCGCTCTGATCACCGCGACCTGTCTGGTCTGCGCGATCGGAAGCATCGCAATGGGCCTTTTCACACGTTACCCGTTTGCCATGGCTCCGGGAATGGGGACCAACTTCTTCGTCGTGCTGGAGCTTTTCCCCGCCTGTGCGATGGTTCTCGGCCCAAGCGTTGGTCTTGACGCCGTCTGGATGCTCGGCATGGCGGTTGTTTTCGCGGCTGGGCTTCTCTTTTTCATCCTTTCCCTTTTCAAAGTCCGGGAGCAGATCCTGTTCATCCTGAGCGATTCCATGAAAATGGCGATCTGTGCGGGTATTGGCCTTTTTATCGCGTTTTTGGGGATGACCAACGCTACGCTCATTCAAATCCAGGACAATCAGCTCGGGCTTGGCTCTTTTTTGACGCCGGCCATGGCGATTTTCCTGACCGGTTTTCTCGTCTCGTCGATCCTGATGATCCGCAAATTTCCCGGCGCGATCCTTCTGGGAATGTTTGCCGCATCGGTGGTGGCTTACTTTGTCGGTGAACTTCAGATCGATCAGATCATGAGCCAGCCGGCCGACCCGATGAAAGTGGTGGGAAAACTCGACATGACCGGGCTGTGTACGCACTTCTGGAGGCTTCTCCCGTTCATCTTTATTCTGACGTTCATGGACGTTTTCGACGCGTTCGGGACGTTTGTCGGCCTTGGCTACCTGGGCGGTTTTTTCGCCAAGGACGGCAAGCTCCCGCGTATTGAGCGCCTGTTCCTGGCCGACGCCGGTGTCACGATGTTCGGCGCGTACTGTGGCCACTCCACGATGACCACGTATCTCGAAAGCTCGGCCGGTATCGAGTCCGGCGGACGAACCGGGCTGGTTGCCGTGACGGTCGGCGTGCTGTTCTTCCTTTCGCTCTTCTTCTCGCCGTTGATCATGGCGGTGGGGAACTGTGCCCCGATCACCGCCAGCGCGCTGATCCTGGTCGGGATCATGATGATGCAAAGTGTGATGCTCGTTGACTGGGGCGATATGACCGAGTCGATCCCGGCCTTCTTCATCGTGGCGGGGATCCCGTTCTTCAACAGCATTTCCAACGGTATTTTGTGCGGCGTGGTGATCTACCCGATCCTGAAAATCAGCGCGGGCCGCTGGAAGGAAGTCAAGCCGGGAATGTACGTGCTTGCCATCCTGATGCTTTGCTACGCGGTCGGCTTTGGGTTGAACCAGAAGACTCAGACCACCCCCGAAACGCCGGAAGCGCCGGTCGAGAGCAACTCCGTGATGGAAGAGACTCCGAGTGCCCCCATTTTGACGGACGACACGCAAAAAAATTAAAAAAAGTCGGCCGTCCCCCCTTGCGGGAAAATGAAAATGTGCTATACTATGCACCAATTCGAGCGACCAGTCGCCGAAGTTTATCTTTGACAATTAGATGAATTTTTCATGAAGCACAAAAATTTTATCGGGAACC